>Ga0187783_10000036_pt1 | contig 114759 bp, 101 predicted proteins | sample 1015_SJ02_MP02_2_FD_132471 | JGI IMG/M metagenome (GOLD analysis project Ga0187783, IMG submission 132471) | Tropical peat soil microbial communities from peatlands in Department of Meta, Colombia - 1015_SJ02_MP02_20_MG | ecosystem: Environmental > Terrestrial > Soil > Wetlands > Peat... | reverse complement strand
GTGAAATTGCTCATGAAATTCCGGCGCCTCAGCTCGCCGTCGGAGAAGATGTCGAAGCCCAGCTCCTTCTGCTTGGCAAGCGCACGCAGGATGTGTTTGTCTTCGAGCTCCCGTTGCTTGGCCGGGTCTCCCGCGTTCCGCGCTTCTAAAAGCTCGGGAGGCCGCAGCAGACTTCCTACTTGGTCGGCTCGATATGGTGTGCGCATAAGCTGGTCTCCATCATTCACATCCTGATGACGGAAAAATGAGCGTGTCTGGGGACGGAAATTCCTCACTCAAAACTGTCCGGCGCGATGTGCGGCAGTGGCCGCTCTCCACCAGTATAGCCTCGATTCATACTCGGCGAGAGATACTGCTGCGTTCCCGCAGCGGCGAGAATGGGAAGCCCTAAGCCAACTGCACTGGCTAGAAAGGAACACACGCGGATCGAAACGATCCGCCTTCTGTTCGTGTCAAACAGAGATCCTATCTGTTCGCAGCCGTGCGCCAACCCTCCGCATAGGTTTCGCGCACAACCTTCGAGAAAGGCACCGGGCTGACGACCACTCGGATTTCCAACTGCTTGTGTCGTTCAACGGTCGGCTTTTTGGTGCCGCCCCCTTCTTCGCCCCAGATGAGCGTGAGCTCTGCGCCGATCGGGACGTCGGCGTCTACGACCCCCAAGGACAGCACGGACCGCTCGTTGTAGCTGTAACCGGCGAACATCGACAGGCCGACCGTTTTTCCGCCTTTCAGCAGTTTGTCGTACGATGCGGATGCATAATTCGAGATGGGCAGGTCGATGAACTTGTAGATTTCTCCTGGCTCGAACAGCGACGCGTAGGTTTTCAGAACGTCCCCCGAGTTCCAGGCGAACGTCACCTTCCTACGCTGCGGTTTGCCGGCCATTTTCTCAAGCGCGGCTCGTCCAATGAAGTCGTGATCGAACTTGACAAACGGCCCATAACCCATCTCGTACGGCGTTACGTAATAGTCTTCGATGTTGTCGGAGACAAAGCTGCCGGCCAAAGAGCCCGTGCCTTCATACCCCGTCGCAGGCAGCCACTCCCGGTAAGCCTTCATCTTCTCGCCCGAATAGACGGCGGGAAGCGGCGAGGGAATCCAGCCGGATTCTAGCGTGTTCGAGGCATAGGCTCGGGAGCCAACCTCGCGAAGCCCGAAATCCTTGCCGGCGTCCACGATCGCCGCCCTAATCTCCTCGCGCTCTTCGTAAGGTCCCCAGATTTCCAGCCCGGGGGCGCCTGCCATGCCGTGGCGCAAGGCCCGAACCTTTCGTCCGCTAATGTTGATCGCACCCATGTTAAAGAATTTGATTTCTGGAAGAGGGCCGCCGTTTAGCTTCTGGAGAATCTCGGTCGCGTTAGGCCCTTGTACCTGATAGCGATAACATGTCCGAACCACAGCCTTGCCTCGCGGGTTCGATGGGGATCGATCATCTCGTTGAATCTTAACGTTGTATTCGCCGGTCGTGGCGTGAAATTCAATCCAGCTCGCTGTGGGTGCGCGCCCGACGAAAACCAGTCGCCTTTCTTCCAAATGAAACAGGATCCCGTCTCCAATCACATAACCGTCATAGCTGCACGGAGCGAACTGTTTGGCTCGGTTGATCGGAAAGTTTGCGAAGCTGTTCGTCCCAAGATATGAAAGCAATTTAAGAGCATCAGGTCCTTCCACGTACAGATTCGCCATATGGTGGGTCTGGTCGAAAAGAACCGCTGTTTCTCGCCAAGCGCGTTGCTCATCGCGCCAGTTCGAATATTCCGAAGGAACTACGGGATAGACGTATGCTCCCGCCTGTGAATTGCGAAGCAGATTTACCGGGTTCCCAACAGCTTTTAGCAAATCCTCCAAGCTTTGCTGGCTCATAGCCCTTGTCTCCCCATCGATAGACGCATTTTGGTTTACCGGCATATGCGCCGGGATCTTGTTATTGACTGCAAACGCGGGGCGATATTGTACACCTGTTTTTCCCATCGAAGGGCTTGCTTTTAAAGCACCGGATCGGGAGCTGATGGGGCTCGAGTTCCCGTGTGGGGTCAGGGGTAGATTTTGGTTTTGGAAAGGCCGTGCGCTTCGAGAGTCCTCAGAATTTCGCGATGCCCGAACGCTTCCGCCGGCGAGGCGTAGCCGGTTTTGGTAGGCGGCGTATGAATGAGGCTGTGCGCTCCAAAGGCTTGCATCAAGCCTGTTTGCTGGTAGCAACAGGTTCCCAATTGGACGACCTGTGCCGAAGCGAGCGATCCCCGCCCGGAAATGACGTCAATCGTGCGCTGTTCGCGCGAATTTTCCCGAGGCGGAGTTCCAGTCTGAACGGCGTTAGCCATGTCTTGAAGCTTTCTCTCTTGCTCTGCCTTCGGCAAAGGACGAATCACGCTCTCGTATTGCTTTTCCGTCGCCAGTACATTCTCCATAATTTGGCGGTTCAGTAGCCCGCCAAACGATTTCACATTCGCCACCTGCGGGTGGTTCTTGTACCACACCGGATGGGGGAATCCTCCCCAACTCAGCGCGAGTTGCGTTCGAATGTACCCGGGAACGACCGCCTCATAACCGACCGCACGTTGCCAGGGTTTATAGTGATTCTGATCCAGGTAGTAGCCATCGGTTTGGATGACTGCGAAGATCGTTTGTGTCGATCCGAACGTCGGCATGCCGTCGAACATCGTGAGAATTTCTAGGCTGTCAATCCCCCCGGTCTCCAGCGCCAGCCTCGCCGCCGCGTCGCTCGGTGCAGACATGAATGCCATTCCCGCGACAATAACAAGCCGCTTGTCGGCGAATCGGCTGCTCCATTTCTCCTCGAGCTGCCGGTGCCAGGCCTGCTCGCCCGCAATGTCAAGATAGTGGCATCCCGCTTCGAAGCAGGCTTCGACCACGGGGGGGCCATAATAGATGAACGGGCCGACTGTGTTGCACACGACCTTCGCGCCCGCAAATAGTTTCGCCAGCTCCGCGACCGAGCCGCCCGTCTCAACGATCTCGTACTGTGCCGTTTCGATTCCTGGGACACGGTTCATCACCTCCTGCATCTTCGTCTTGTTGCGTCCGGCCGCAACGAAGGGCACGTTGTACTCGCGCAGATACTCCGCCGCGAGACGCCCGGAGTACCCACCCGCACCGTACAGCACCACCGGCTTGTTCGTTGCCATAATCCCCCTCTCCCACCCGATTAGCTGGCCTCTCGCCGAGATGCCGATTTTAGGCTAGAGTCTTGGAAGAGCTAGTAGGCACCTTTTTGTTACTTGGTATCCTTGAGGGCCCTATGGATAGCGGAAATTGCCCCGTCAAGCTTACCGCGCAGGTCATCGGTGGAAAGTGGAAGCCGCTCATCCTCTTTTACCTCGAGAATGGAACGCGCCGGTTCAGCGAACTCCAGCGGCTCATTCCCGACTCCACGAAAAAGATGCTGACAAAACATCTCCGCGAACTTGAACGGGATGATGTCATTCGCCGCAAGGTTTTCGCGCAAGTCCCACCGCACGTCGAGTATTCTTTGACAAGACATGGGCAAAGCCTGCGGCCTATCTTGCGGTTGATGTCCGCCTGGGGCCAGAGACATCGATCCCGGTACGGTGCCCGCCGCAAGGCCAAAATCTGATCGCCTCCCTTCAGGTTGGTGTAAACTCGCGTTCGGGCGGGAGGTTGCGGAATCGGGAGGTTCGATGGCAGAAGTTTCCACACAAGCGGTCGCGGCCCGCGAGGAAAAGCTGTTTATCAACGGAGAATGGACCGCTGCGCTCGATCTGAAGACGTACCCCAAGAGAAACCCGTTTACCGGCGGCACGGCTTCGCACGTACCCGCCGGCAAGCGTGCCGATGCGCGTCGCGCCATCGAGGCGGCCAGTGCCGCATTCTCCGCCTGGAGCCTGACGGGTCCCGGCATTCGCCGCAATCTGCTTCTGAAAGCCGCCGATGTTCTGGAGCGGCGGATGCCCGAGATCGCGAAAATCACGGCGCTCGAAACAGGCCAAACCTTCGGCTGGGGCATGTTCAATTGCGTGTACACGCTCGGCATCCTACGGGAAGCCGCCGCACAAGCTTACGCCATGGTCGGTGAGGTCATTCCCACCGACCTGCCGGACACAACCGCCATGGCCGTTCGCCAGTCCGTGGGAGTCGTCGTCGGAATCGCTCCCTGGAATGCACCGATGATTCTCGGCATGCGGGCCGTAGCGGCCCCGGTGGCGTATGGCAATACGGTCGTTCTGAAAGCCTCTGAGGAATCCCCCGGCACGCACCTGGCAATTGGCTCGGTTTTCGAAGAAGCCGGTTTTCCCAAGGGTGTACTCAATGTTCTCACCAATGCCCCGCCGGACGCGGCCGAGGTTGTCGACGAATTGATTTCCCATCCAAAGACGCGCCGCATCAGTTTCACTGGCTCGACGAAAATCGGCCGCCTTATCGCCGAAAGTGCGGGACGGCATCTCAAGCGCGTGGTGCTCGAGCTGGGCGGCAAAGCGCCGCTGGTCGTGCTGGGCGACGCCGACCTCAATGCGGCCGTCTCGGCCGCCAATTTCGGTGCCTTCATGAATCAAGGTCAGATTTGCATGTCCACCGAGCGCATCGTGGTGGAAAAGGGCGTGGCGGATGAATTTGCGAAAAAGCTCGCTGCTAAGGGCCAATCGCTGAAAATGGGCGATCCTCTCGATCCACAGTCGCAAATCGGCTGCTTGATTACTCCAGCCGCCGTCGAGCGCGTCCAATCATTGGTCGACGACGCGGTCAGCAAAGGCGCGAAGGTTCTCTGCGGTGGAAAGGCAGAGGGGCCCTGTTATCCGCCGACCGTTGTGTTCGGCGTCACGCCCGCGATGCGGATGTATCACGAGGAATCGTTTGGCCCGGCCAAGCCCATTGTTATCGCCAACGATGCCGAGGACGCGCTCCGCATCGCAAACGATACCCCCTACGGTCTGTCGAGTGCCGTTTTCACCCGCGATGTCAACAAGGCGCTTCGCATGGCCGAGAAACTTGAATTTGGTATCTGCCACATCAATGGCGCCACCGTGCACGACGAGCCACAGATGCCCTTCGGTGGCGAGAAGGATAGCGGTTACGGTCGTTTCGGTGGACGCGCGGGCCTGGACGAGTTCACCGAGCTGCGCTGGATCACGATTCGCCGTTCGCCAACCCCATATCCAATTTGACGTGGATCGGGCCATTGCGCGTCTTCACTCGGCGCCTTGAGCGGCGCTCCTTACATCGGAGTCTTTTCTCGGTGGCCTGATTTCGGCTGACCGCCTGTCCCTTCGTACAGTTTTCCGATCAGCCACTTCTTCTCACGAGGAACTTCGCCTTATCGCCTCCGCCGCTGATACTGCTGATTTCAGCGACTTCGGGAGGACTCGATGCGCGTCCAGCGTGCAACAACACTTTTGCTCTTGATCGTTTCTTCATCGTTTGACGCCAATCCGCCCGCCGCCCAAACCGCGTCAGAAAGCACACTGGTTCGGACCGCCACCGCCGAGACCGTGGCATCGGCCGAAAAGCCGCTTCCCACAACCGACGAAGTCCTCGAACGCTATCGCGCGGCCACCGGAGGGAGTGAGGTCTGGTCGAGGTTCACCACGCGTGCGACCAAGGGAATCTATCAGACCGAAGATCTATCTGGCTTTGCCGGCATTGAAATTATCGAGAAGGCTCCCAACCGGAGCTTTAGGAAAACCACATTTTCGAATGGCACCACGATTCGCGAAATTTGCGATGGAGAGTCGGTCTGGGTCGAGGACGCGGCCGGTAACAGGCTCGAGTTCACTGGAGCGGCCCTGGAAAGTCGTTTGCACGCCGCGGTGTTCGGTAACCGGGGGGACTTTCTGGCGCGGTCGTCTCCGGGACGGGTGTTGGGGATCGCACAAGTCGGCACTCACTCAACCTACGTCGTCAGCTTCTCGCCGGAGACGAAGATCTCTTCCAAGGTCTATTTCGACCGAGAGACCGCATGGGTTGTCCGCGTGGATGACGTTTTCCATCGAGATGACGGCGACTACCTTGTCGAGACCGATGTGGACGACTATCGGCCGGTCGACGGTGCCTACTTTCCCTATCGGATTCGTCACGTCGAGCGCGGCAACATCTATACCATCCGCGTTACCCAGATTAAGAACAACGTGGCTGTTGACGACACGCTGTTCGCTAAGCCTTGAACTTCTGGGGTGTTACGGACTGGAAGCAATCGGAACAGGGACGGAAAGGCTTTTGGCGATGCAATTTCTGAAGATTATGGCTTTTTGCGTTCTCGCGGCCCTTCTCTACGGCGTGGTGCACGATCAAGTCATTGCGCGCATCTGTGTCGAATACTTTTCCACCTTCCGAACACAATCGCCGACCATGTTGGGCCTCGGGTGGGGAATTCTTGCGACGTGGTGGGTCGGAGCGTTTCTTGGTGTGCTGCTCGCCATCGCTGCCCGTGCGGGCTCGCGCCCGAAATTGCGAATGCCGGTGCTGCTGAATCCGGTCTTGAAGCTATTCGCCGTCATGGCTCTAAGCGCCTTGTTAGCCGGTCTGGCTGCCTATCTGTTGGCGCGAAGCGGTCCGGATTGGGTTCTAGCGAGCCTGACCCGGTCCACCCCCGCCCGTTTCGTGGCCGCTTGGTGCGCGCATGGGGCTTCCTACGGGGTCGGGTTGGTGAGAGGAATCTTCATTTGTGTCGCGCAATACCGCAAACGGGGTTCTCCGGTTCGATTCGATAACTTGCCGCAATTCAGATAGTTCCCTGATATTGTCAAACGGCCCGAGCTGGCCTATGATACGCCCGCGTAGCCGCGGATTGCGGCGCGCCCGGCAAGGTGAGGGGAATGCACGCTCGGACGGGCACCTGGCCCGGTAAAAATGCCTTTGTTGTGCTGATTGCCCACTTAGCACAGCCGCCATGGCGGTGATTTCATTCTGCGCGAAGAAACCAGCACGATTGAAATCCGCTTTGACTGCGAATTGACGGAAGGAGATAAGAGATGGCCACAGCAACACAGACAGTACCGCTCGATGCCAAAGTAACCAGTTACGTCGCGAAAGCCCGACAGATGCTGATCAACGGCAAGTGGGTTGACGCCGCCTCTGGAAAAACGTTCCCGACTTACAACCCCGCGACAGGCGACGTTCTGACCAAGGTTGCCGAGGGCGATCGCGAGGACATCAACCGCGCCGTCGACGCCGCGCGCGCCGCTTTCGATCGCGGCCCGTGGCGTAAGCTCAGTCCGTCAGAGCGCGGCCGCATGATTTGGAAACTAGCTGATCTGGTTGAAAAGCACGCCGAGGAATTTGCACAGCTTGAATCTCTTGATAACGGTAAACCGCTCACCATCGCGCGCGTTGCCGACGTTCCCGGCACCGTGGACATGTTCCGTTACATGGCCGGCTGGGCTACGAAAATCGAGGGCAACACAATCCCTCTCTCTTCGCAAGGTCCGAAATTCCTTGCTTACACTGTCCGCGAGCCGATCGGGGTGGTCGGTCAGATCATTCCTTGGAATTTCCCGCTGCTCATGGCGGCGTGGAAACTGGCCCCCGCGCTGGCGGCCGGATGCTGCGTCGTGCTGAAACCGGCCGAGCAGACGCCGCTTACCGCCTTGCTTCTCGGCGAACTGATTCAGGAAGCCGGCTTTCCCGACGGGGTGGTGAATATTGTTCCCGGGTATGGCGAAACGGCCGGCGCCGCGCTCGCTGCACATCTCAAAGTGGACAAAGTGGCCTTCACCGGCTCAACGGAGGTCGGCAAACTGATCGTCCAAGCTGCTGCCGGCAATTTAAAGAAGGTTTCGCTCGAGCTCGGCGGAAAGAGTCCGAATCTCGTCTTTGATGACGCCGACATCGAAACCACCATCCCTGGGGCGGCCATGGCCATCTTTTTCAACCACGGCCAGTGCTGTTGCGCCGGGTCGCGGCTCTACGTGGAAAACAAGCAATTCGACAAAGTCGTCGAAGGTGTCTCGCAGATTGCGTCGAAGATTCGTGTCGGCTCAGGCCTCGATCCCTCAACCGATATGGGTCCCCTGGTTTCCGAGGAGCAGCTCAATCGTGTCTGCGGCTACCTCGAATCCGGGTTGTCTGAGGGCGCCAAGGCCACAGTCGGCGGCAAGCGTCGGGGTAACAAAGGCTATTTTGTCGAACCCACCGTTCTCGTCAACACGAACGAAAAGATGAAGGTGGTGCGCGAGGAAATCTTCGGACCGGTTGTCACTGCAACACCGTTCAACGACATCGATGACCTCGTCGCCAAGGCCAACGACACCGAGTACGGGCTTGCGGCCGGCGTCTGGACACGAGACATCGCCAAGGCGCATCGCGTTGCCTCGATGCTCCGCGCGGGGACCGTTTGGATCAACTGCTACAACGTCTTCGATGCGGCGCTGCCTTTCGGAGGCTACAAGCAATCCGGATGGGGGCGCGAAATGGGCCACGAAGTCCTGGAGCTGTATACGGAAGTGAAGGCGGTCTGCACACCGATCGCCTAGCTCATCCCTGGTTTTGCAGGGTTGCCCGCCCTTCCCGCACCCGGGAAGGGCGGTGCGCCCCTTTCGGGGTCTCGGGCATCTAAGTTTTCCGAGAGAGGGGTCGAAATGGCTTCCCCGGTCGTGCGCAATTTCATGAGGCAGCAGGGTTTTGTAGAAGAACCCTCGGCGACGTGCGACATGCATTTCACAGGCCTCTATTTTCAACCGCGCATCGTTGGCCCACTCGTCGTGGTCGGGATCCTGCTCCGTTCACCGACTTTCTTTTTCATCCTCTCCGCCATTCTGTGGTGGAACGTACTTTTCCCTGCCCTGAATCCGTTTGAAATTTTCTACAACCATGCACTCGCTCGGTCGCAGGGAAGGACGACCCTGCCGCCGGCGCCAGGCCCTCGCCGTTTTGCTCAGGGTATGGCTGCCGCGTTCATGGTGGTCGTGGCCGTGGCGCTCAAAGAGGGTTGGATGGTCACGGCCTGGGTCTTCGAGGCGGGTCTGGTCGTCGCCTTTGCGGCTCTGCTGTTCGGGAGGTTCTGCCTGGGTGCTTATATCTATCATCTGCTACGCGGCGAATTCGCATTCGCGAATGCCACGCTGCCTTGGGCTCGGCCGTCGAATTGAGCGAACCCAACGAAACACCGCCGTGGCCGTGGCCCGACTCGCTTGACGCCATTATCGCAGCGCCGCGCCATCATAAACTGATGTTCGAAAATGAACGGGTGCGCATTCTCGAGGTCCACATCCCGCCCGGGGAGACTGTGCCGGTCCATACGCATCGCTGGCCGAGCGCCATCTACGTGGCGAAGCAGAGTGACTTCATTCGCCGAGATGGCGACGGCAATCTGCTATTTGACAGCCGGACTGTTGGGCCGCCACCCAGCAGACCGCTCGTTCAGTGGGTGCCGCCGTTGCCGCCCCACTCGGTTGAGAACATCGGCACGGGCGAAATTGTTCTGATTTCGGCCGAGCTCAAATAGCGTCTTGCGACTTAGCCCAACCAGGCTCGGACAATCACCTGAGGGGGGCCGAGAAGAGCGCTTAGGGACCGGTAACCCTTGCAACCTGTTTTATTTGCAGATAGTCTTGCGGAGCGGCCCCTTCGCCTTAAAATCGCCAGCGTTGTCAGTTGGGAAGCAATCGATCGACTCCCGGTTGCGGCCCACCCAAGCTGTTGTTATAAGTAATACGCTGCCCTATTCCTGAGGAAATTGTGCCCTTTATCAACTTCCCTGCGCGGGAGATCAACTGCAAGCTTGTGTACTACGGTCCTGGCCTCGGCGGGAAAACCGCCAATCTGCAGTGGATTTATGACCATACGGGTTCATCGCAAAAGGGCAAAATGGTCTCGCTTGCCACCGAGACCGATCGCACTCTTTTCTTCGATTTTCTGCCCTTAGATCTCGGTACCGTTCGCGGCTTTAAGACGCGCTTCCATCTCTACACCGTTCCCGGCCAGGTCTTTTACGAAGCTAGCCGCCGTCTGATTCTCAAGGGCGCTGACGGAGTTGTCTTCGTCGCTGACTCGCAGGAGGAGCGACTCGATGCCAACATCGAGACTCTCGAAAACCTCCGTGAGCACTTGAAGGATCACAACCTCGATTTCGGGGCGATCCCGTATGTCTTGCAGCTGAACAAACGCGATTTACCGAATGTACTCCCGGTGCAGGAGCTTCAAAAGAATATCGGCGTGAAGGGCGAGCCAACCGTTGAGGCAGTCGCCATTACCGGCCAGGGCGTGTTTGAGACGCTAAAGGAGGTTGCCAAACTGGTCCTCGCCGAACTGAGAAAGAGCTCCTAACCGAGGCGAATGTTTCAAAGTGCCCGGCGGAAGAAAAAACGGGAGGTAAGAGCCAAAGGCTCCCACCTCCCGGGGTGGGTGGGGTTTGTTGTCGGACACCCGGCGGGAATTTTGGAGTTCCCGAACCTGAGCGCACCGACAAACCGGCTTCCGCCGGTGCCACGTATGCACCATCCTTATCACCGTCAGGTAGGGGTGTCAATATCAATCGTCAGCGACCAGGGTGGGCGCCGGCCGACGGTCTCGCGTACTTCTCGGAAGCTCGCCGGCTACTCGGCTACTGGGGCGGACGGTTTGCGAGATATTGGTAGAGCCCTGCCGTGAGCTGCCCAAGGCCTGCTTCGACGTTGCGACCGAGAGCTGCCACAACATCCGAGACCTGTTTGCCCTGTACCGGTTCGTCATGATTGTAGGAACTGCTCCACACGATCGAACCGGTGGCCCGCTCCAACAGCGATAGTTGAAACGTGAACCTTGCTGCAAGCGCAGGCTTGTCGATCTCGTCCAACGCATCCAAGTGGCCGAGCACGATGTAGTCGCCTCGCGCAAAGCTTCCTACAGGTGTGACCGAGCGGTACCGGCCACTGGCGCGCAGGTCGTTAACAAGCATGGTCTGAAGAAAGTCGACAGGGGGCTCGGCCCAGCGATGATATTCGTACGTTCCCAACTCGACCGGGCCCCAGCCATACACGAGCCGACTGCCGCGGTAGAGTTGCGAGGCGGTGACGTGGCCTACGACCAGGCCTACCGGAAGCGGCGCCTGCGTGGAGGTGGGAGTTGCGGGCGTGTCGAGGGCGTAATATTTCGTGGGGCGTGTGGCCGTGCACGCCGCAGCCATCACCGAAATCAGACCAACGGCCGCGACTTGCCACATCCAGCGCATGGGTCTCATAGCCTTGCCTTGTATTTCCCTTTCGTCTTCGGTCTCCCTCCGCAACATGCTTCGCAGCACTCCTACTTCGGAGGTGGCTCGCCGGGTTTGTGCGGTTTGGCCTCGGACGAGCGAAGCAGGGTGTAGGGACGTGTTTTGATCGTGTCGGTGAACTCATCCAGGTTCTGGGTAGCTTGCTGCAGGTTATCGATAATTTGATCCAGGTTCACCGCGTTGGCATCCAGCGTGAAATTGAGCTGATCGGTAAGGCTCGTTGCTGAAGCGAGAGTCTTACGGAGTTCCTGGATCGACTGGTGAAGGTCGGGTCGATTTTCAGAAACCACCGCGTCCAGATGGGCCAGTGCATCGTCGGCCTGTCGAGAAGTTTTGCGGAAGTCGTCAATCAGCGGGCCAAGCTTGGCACTGGACTCGTCCAGATGCGTGATCGTCGAGCGAACTTGGGTGCGATTTTCTCGAAGCATACCGTTGACGCTCGAAAGGCTCTCCGAGATGTTGGCTCGGTTTTGAGCGCTCAGCAGGTCGTTGACGCGATCTAAGGTCGCCTGCAGCTGTGTGGTTCGGCCGTTCAGATTGTCCATCAACCGATGGGCGGAAGGCGCGAGCTGACCCAGTAGATCGCCGATGTCGGCAAGGCTGGAATATTCAACGGAGCCAAGTGTCGAGCCAGCGGGGGCTCTGGGCGAATTGGCGTCGCCCGGCCGGATTCCTAGAAAGTTGTCGGCCAGCGGGCTCAGGCTCGTGATTTCGGCCAGGCTGTCGGTTTTTACCGGTATGTCCCCCCGCACGCTAAAATCCACTTCCATCCGCGTACTGTTGTGCGGATCACTGGCCACTTTCTCGACACGCCCGATGGCTGGGCCTCCTGCGAAACGCACCTGCGATCCGGGCTGAAGGCCTCCGGCGTTTTTGAAGTATGCGCGATAGGAGACGTTGCCTTTGCTGAGGCCGCCCGTCAATAGAAAGATTGTGACGATGAGAATGACGACGACCACAATCACAAACAGACCTACAACCGCTTGTTCCTTCTTGGTATCCATGTGCTTCTTCGGTCTTCGCCCCAGCCGCCCGATGTTGCGGGAGCACCCAGAGTGGTCGGGAGTATACCATGCTGGGATGCCCGGCGAGGGGTCATTGGCGCACGGGCGGGATCTCTCCTGTGAGCATTTGCAGGTAATCGATCTCCGCCGTCAATTCCTTCTCCGGCACGCGATCCAAGAACTGGCGGACCTTCGGCTGCGTGCTCTGCCGGAACTCCTCCGGCGTTCCGTCGAGAACGATGTTGCCTTTATTGACGAGGATCATGCGGTCGGCAATCAGAAAGGCACTGGCCAATTCGTGTGTGACGACCAGCATGGTGATGTGGAATGCTTTTTTCATGTTGACGATCAAATTATCGATGCCCGCCGCAATGATAGGGTCTAGCCCAGCGGAGGGTTCGTCGAAAAAAAGCACATCGGGATCCATCGCCAGCGCGCGTGCAATCGCGGCGCGCTTTGTCATTCCCCCGCTCAACTGCGCTGGCATGTAATTCTCGAAGCCGGACAGTCCGACTTGATTGAGTTTCATGCGCACCATGATGTCGATCGTGGTCTCATCCAGCTTGGTGTGCTCACGCAGGGGAAGGGCGACATTGTCAGCAACGGTCATCGAGCCGAAAAGGGCGCCACCTTGAAACGACATTCCCATTTTCTTGCGAAGTTCATCGCGTTCTGACTCCGGCATCGACGCGAAATCTTCGCCGCGAATCAAGATGCTGCCGCCGCTGGGAGTCTCCAGGCCCACCAGGGTGCGCAGAAGCGTGGTTTTGCCCGAGCCCGACCCGCCGAGGATGACAAGCGTTTGACCGGCGGGCGCATCGAAGCTGATGCCGTGCAGAATTTCGCGCTGGCCGTAGTTGACGCGCAGGTTGCGTACCGAGATCGCCGGCGCGCCGAGGTCGAACTCGGAACCATCGGTTGAAGTGGGTTGTGCCGCCATTTTTCCCATTCCTCTTTTATTTTGGCGCGGTGATGTAGAAGATCGCTGTAAAAACCAGATCCATGACCACTACCAGAAAAATGGACTTGACCACGGCGGCGGTGGTCGATTTGCCGACCTCTTCCGAGCCTAGTCCGGTCGTAAAGCCCTCCTGACAGCCCACGGCGGTGATCACGATGGCGAACATGACGCTTTTGACGAGGCCCATTAAAATATCGCGTTGGACCAGGGTGTCGAACGTGGCATGGAGGTAGGTAAGCCAGCTGAAACCCGCACTGAGCACGCCGAACACGCCGCCGCCTAAGATGCCCATGAAATCGGACCAGGTCGTCAGACACGGCATCATGAGAAGCATGGCTACGAACTTGGGCGCGACGAGAAAAGGCACGGGTTCAAGAGCCATCGTCTCCAGCGCGTCGATTTCCTCGTTCACCTTCATTGTGCCGATTTCGGCAGCAAACGCCGATCCCGACCGGCCGACCACAACGACGGCGGTCATCAGCGGCCCCAGCTCGCGCGTAACAGCCACCGCCACCGTTCCCGCGACGAGATGCATGGCGCCTATGGTCCGTAATTCATAGGCAGCCTGTAGGGCGAGAATCAGCCCGACAAAAAACGAAATCAGAGAAACGACAGGAATGGCGCCCACCCCCACAGCCATGGCCTGGTGAACCGCGCGGCTCCATCGAATCTTCCCTCCGCGGAAAGGGTCGATGAACACAGCGCGGGCGGCGCCGGCGGCCAGACGAGCGAGATTCCCTACATATGCCAGGCTGTCAAGGGTGGCCCCACCGATGTCTTCTGTCAGTGGCATCGTCGATCTCGGTAGGGTCCCGTCATGCGAAGTGTGTGAGCGAATTCTGATTAGGTACCGCTAGGGCCGCCCTTGCCGCGCAACGCTTCTTCTTCGGTGTCGTACACATCGAAAACCTTAATCAGTCGCGTCAACTCGAGAACCTCGCGCGTTGTTCGGGACAGACCGAAGAGCGAGAATTCCGATTTGAGGTCCCGCGACACCTTCAAACCCTCGACCAGTGAGGCGACGCCCGCACTATCGATGTAACGCACTTTCTCGAGATTCACGATGACGCGTGGCACACGCTTGCCTTTGAGGAGGTCGAGGATCACTTTTCGCACGTTCGGCGAATTGTATAAGGTAATGTCGCCGACCACGTCGAGAATCGTGGCCGTGTTCACCTGTCGTGTGGATAGTTCCATGATGGGTGCCCGCAGGCGCGACAGGTGTTTTGCCAGAGATTAGGCCGCGATGCAACCTTATTTTCCGGCGGGAAAGGGCTGGCTTCCCGCCGCAAAGGCTTCGTTCAGCCGCGGTTGTCTAGGGGGACGTAATTGCGCACATCATAGCCCAAATACACCTGACGAGGCCGCGCAATCTTCTGCTCGGGATCGAGCAGCATTTCTTCCCACTGCGCGATCCATCCGGAGGTGCGCGGAATGGCAAACAGCACCGGGAACATGGTTGCGGGGAAGCCCATGGCCTGATAGATAAGGCCCGTGTAGAAATCGACGTTGGGGTACAGGCGACGCGACACGAAATATTCATCCTCGAGCGCGATTCGCTCACATTCCAGCGCGATGTCAATCAAGGGATTGCGTCCCATGACGTCGAAGACCTCATAGGCGATCCGCTTAACGATCCTGGCACGAGGGTCGTAGTTCTTGTAGACGCGGTGGCCGAATCCCATCAGCAATTTTTCCCCGGACTTTACCCGCTTGATGTAAGCGGCAACGTTGTTGACGGACGCGATCTCGAGCAGCATCCGCAGGACCTGTTCATTGGCTCCCCCGTGAAGCGGCCCATACAGCGCCGCTGTGGCGGCGGCGGTTGCGGAATAGGGATCCACATGAGAGCTTCCCACTCCACGCATGGCTGTGGATGAGCAGTTCTGTTCGTGGTCGGCGTGCAGTATGAACAAGATGTCGAGGGCGCGCTCCAGGGTTGGGTTGGGGCGGTATTGCAGCTCGGTCGTGCGGAATAGCATGTTGAGGAAATTGCCGCAATAGCTCAGTTCGTTGTCGGGATAGGCGAACGGCATCCCCAGGCTGTGCCGGTAGGCGAAGGCAGCCAGCGTCGGCATTTTTCCGATGAGGCGGTAGGTTTGTTTGCGCCGCGATTCGGGATTGAAGATGTCTTTGGCATCCGGATAGAAGGTCGATAGCGCCGCCACCGTAGAAATGAGCATGCCCATCGGGTGGGCATCGTAGTGAAAGCCATCGAGAAATTTCTTGATGCTTTCATGAATGAAGGTGTGATGCGTGATGTGGTAGGTCCATTCGCGCAGCTGCGACCGCGTGGGCAATTCGCCGTGAAGGATGAGGTAAGCTGTCTCGGTGTAATTGCTTCTTTCGGCCAGATCCTCGATCGAGTATCCGCGATAGCGAAGGATGCCTTTGTCGCCGTCAATAAAAGTAATCTTGCTGGCGCATGATGCGGTATTAGAAAACGACGGATCGTAACTCATCATGCCGAAGTCCGCGTCTCGGATCTTGATTTGCCGCAGATCGATGGCCCGAATCGTGTCATTCTTGATCGGGACTTCATACCGCCGGCCATTGCGATTGTCGATAATTGTCAGCGTGTCGCGGCCAGCCTCCACGCTTGCAGACGCTGCCTTCGTGGCATTCATTCCCTGACTCTTTTCAGTGGTAGTCGACAAGGGCGCTACCTCAAGACATCCCGATGACACTCTAGCACGAGGACACTGTACACCCAAAATATGTTGCAGGTGAACGCCTTCGACGGCCTCGCGCTCCGTACGGAGGCGTATGGTGACAGCAAGGCTCGAGCCTCTGACCGCAACGTGTTTGCTCTGCAAAAGGACGGTTACTGTGGTGTTAAAAAGTAGCCTCGCCCGATATCGATCGCTTGCGTCGGAGCCGCAATTTCCGTATGTTGAAGGCGAATCTCCGACAAGCCAAGAGTCCATGAAGAAAATTCTTGTCATCGAGGACGACAAAGACATTATCGAGTTGGTGAAGTACAATCTCGAGAAGGATGGTTTCCAGGTGACCGCGACCGTGGACGGTGCCAGCGGACTCACTCAGGTCCGCAAGGCACCTCCTGATCTGCTCGTTCTGGACTTAATGCTGCCAAAGTTGTCGGGACTGGAAATCTGCAAGGAAGTTCGTAAGGATGTGGCCCTGAATCGACTCCCCATCTTGATCTTGACCGCCAAGGGAGAGGAAGCAGATCGGGTCGTCGGCCTGGAACTAGGCGCCGACGATTACGTGACGAAGCCATTTAGCCCGCGGGAGTTGGCAGCCCGCGTCAAGGCTCTGCTGCGTCGGGCCGAACCTGCCGGCGCCTCGGAAAAGCTCATTGAGATTGGCGGGCTGCGGATTGATCCGGCTGCCTATCGAGTCACGCGCGGCGGGAGGGCTGTTCCCATGAGCACGCTCGAGTTCCGCCTGCTATACTTCCTGGCGGCTCGCCCGAACCGAGTCTTTACGCGCGACCAGCTTTTGGATGGCGTCTGGGGCACGGAACGGTTTGTCACGCCGCGCAGCGTGGATGTGTACGTGCGCCGGCTGCGCGAAAAGATCGAAACCGATCCACAACACCCTGCTTATATGAAGACGATTCGCGGCGCCGGATATCTTTTCGAAACCCGTGCGAGCTAGGCTTTTCTGGAAGCTTGGGCTTACCTATCTGGGGCTCCTGCTGATCGTTCTTGTCGCCGTAGGCCTGTACTCCTCCTACGTTCTGCGCCGCGACTACATCCGCTCCGCCGATAGCCATCTCGCGTCCTTGCTCACGCTGGCCGAGACCCAACCGCCCGCTTTCGACGACGCCAACGAAGTGCACGCGTGGGCGGAGTGGGTTGCAAGAAGCGGAGCGCGTCTTACGGTGATCGACAACGCTGGGAATGCCCTTGTAGATTCAGCGGACGCTGCCGAGAGAACCGCGAATCACCTCGCGCAGCCGGAGGTTCAACAAGCACTGGCTCAGGGCTCGGGTCGCTCGGTGCGCTTGAGCGCCGCGCTGGGCATCCCGATGATCTATCACGCTGTGCGATACGTGCCGCCGAACCGTTCTCCGTTGGTCATTCGCATGTCGCTGCCGCTCGCCGAAGTAGATGCCTCGGCCGCCGAGCTGCAACGTAAAGTCTTGACCGCTTCGATTCTTATCCTGTTGGTGGGAGGGTTGTTTTCGCTTGCGTATTTTCGGAACTTAGCGGGGCGCATCGAGCGACTCACGCAGCTGGCTCATCGCATTGCCGAAGGCGACTTTCGCCCGCTGCCAGTCGCCGGACCAAACGACGAACTCTCTGATCTGGCCCACGCACTGAACGAGACCGCCGCCCGAATGGACCGCTCGTTCCGCACGCTGACCGGTGAGCGGAATCGTTCGGGAGCGATTCTGAGGAGCATGGTCGAAGGTGTTGCCGTTATCGATGCCCGAGAGCGATTGGTTTTCTTCAACCGAGCTTTCTCGGAGGGTCTAAGCCTCGATCCGCATGAGATTGAGGGACGGTCCCTGATCGAAGTGGTTCGCAACTCGGACTTGCTCGGCTTGATCCGTCGCGCCCTCAAGGGAGAGGAAGGCCTGCGAACCGATATGGTGGTCGGCATCGTTCAGCAGCGCACCTTTTCGATCAGCGCCGCACCGGTCCAGGCTCTGGAAACACCGTCGACAGCAGGGGGGATGCCGACACCCCCCGTCGCGAGGACGGGCGCAGAAAATCCGTCCGGAGCCGTGGTCGTGCTGCATGACGTGACGGACTTGCGCCGACTCGAACGAGTGCGCCAGGACTTCGTCGCAAACGTGTCTCACGAGTTCAAGACTCCGCTGACCGCCATTCAGGGATTTGCCGAAACCCTTTTAGGTGGCGCACTCGAGGATCCAGAACATAACCGGCGCTTTCTGGAAATCATCCGTGATCACGCGGCGCGTCTTGCCGCCCTGACCAACGACTTGCTGAAGCTGGCGCGGATCGAAGCCGGAAAGCTGGAGGTGGATCTCGGCCCTGTCAACCTGCTGGAGGTCATCGAGCGTTGTGCCGAGACTACTTTGCTCAAAGCCAGCCGGAAACAGATAGCACTTGAGACCGAGGTCCCGCCGGGCTTGCCCGCTGTTCGCGGCGACGCAAGCCTGCTTCGCGAAGTGCTTCAAAACCTGCTGGACAATGCCGTGCAGTATACGCCGGCCGGAGGCCGGATCAAAGTCAGTGCGACAGCCGAGGCTCGCGAAGCCATCGTCATCGTTGAGGACACAGGCGTCGGAATCCCACTAGTAGACCAGGAGCGAATCTTCGAGCGCTTCTATCGGGTCGATGCAGGCCGTTCGCGCGAAGCGGGCGGCACCGGCCTGGGGTTGTCCATTGCCAAACATATCGTCGAGGTTCATGGGGGACACCTCCGCGTCGATAGCGAAGTGGGACGCGGCTCGCGTTTCTCCTTTTCCCTGGCCCTTGCGGCGTAACCCGCCTGCTGTCTTGGAGGATTCACGCGCATTTCATCGGCTTGAAACGACCATGTCGAATCCTGCAAACGGAGAAGTGGACCCATCCGGGCCCCAGGGGATGAAGCCATGGCAGCTACGAGAACGAGCGGCGAAGGAATTCTGCAGACGGTGCTGATGAATTATCTCATCTCGCAGGCCCGGACGGTGGAGGCCTCGGTCAACCGGGCGTTGGCCGCTTTGGTTGGTAGAAATGAGCGACTGGCAAGCGAGGTCTTTCTCACCGAGCCACGCATCAACGAAATGGAAATTGTAATCGACGAGCATGCGGTCCGCATGTTAGGGCACGGAGATTTGGATGAGGCCGACGTCCGGTTGGTGGTCGCGGCGCTCAAAGTCAACAACGACCTCGAGCGCATGGGCGATCTGGCCGTCAATCTCGCCGAGCGCGCTATATCACTTGGCAGCATGGGCCCGGTGGAAGCTCCCGAAGAGCTCGAGCCAATGACGGCTGCCGTTCGCGCCATGGTGTCCAAGTGCCTTGGCGCTTTGATCTATGAGAATGTAGATCTCGCAACACAGGTTCTTGAAAGCGATGACATCGTCGATCGATACTGCGATCGAGTGTTTGAAGCGCTCCTGGCTGCGATCGCAGAAAACCCAGGCGAGGCTGCCCCCAACCTTCAATTGATCCTTGCTTCCCGCCATCTGGAGCGCATCGCGGACCACACCACGAACATTGCCGAAGATGTGCTGTTCTGGGTCAGGGGGCTTGAAGTGCGCCATGGCCGCGCTCGCCATCTTCCTCCTGCTAGGGAATCTGGCCCGGGTGGCGACAGCTAGACGGGTCGGCGTTTCGACGGAAAACACGAGAGATAGGACCCATTCAGCGGGGTTTTTCACGCCGAATTCTCAGCGATGTAACGACTCCGTAATAATTGGGAAACATAATCCCCGGAGGAGATTCCCTAAAATATGAAAAAAACGGCACTTTCGCTATTGCTCACGGTCTGCCTCGCGGCCTTGGCCGCTGCCCAAGGGGCGCTGACCATCAACGCGGCCGGTGCCACCTTTCCCTATCCGATCTATTCAAAGTGGTTTGACCTCTACCATACGCAACACCCGAACATCCAAATCAACTATCAGTCGATTGGTTCAGGCGGCGGGATTCGACAACTCACCGCTGGAACGGTGGATTTCGGTGCTACCGATATGCCGATGAACGACGACCAAATCAAGGAATATCAGAGCAAAAATGGTTCGGGCATTCTGCACTTCCCGACGGTGCTCGGTGCGGTGGTCCCAACCTACAATCTCCCGAAAGTTTCAGCAGATCTTAAGTTTACGCAGCGGGCCCTGGTGGGCATCTACATGGGTACGATTACGAGGTGGAATGATCCTGAGATTGCCAAGGCCAATTCTGGCGTGTCGCTTCCGGGCGACGATATCGTCGTCATCCACCGCTCCGACGGCAGTGGTACCAGTTTCATCTGGACGGATTTTCTTTCCAAGGCCAGCGGCGACTGGAAAGGCAAGATCGGCGCGGGTACCTCGATCAATTGGCCAGTCGGGCTAGGAGGCAAGGGCAACGAAGGAGTCTCGGGCCTCGTCAAGCAGACGCCCGATTCGATCGGATACGTGGAACTCATCTACGCCCTGCAAAACAACATCGCCTTCGGCTTGGTCCAGAACTCCGACGGCAAGTTCGTCAAAGCAAGTCTTGAGGGCGTGATGACGGCTGCGGCGGGAGTTGCCAAAAGCATGCCGGACGATTTCCGCGTTTCCATTACCAACGCGCCGGGCGCAGCGGCCTATCCGATTTCAAGCTTTACCTGGCTGCTGATTCCCCAAACGATTAAAGATTCGGCCAAGCGCGATGCGATTAAGGCCTTCCTGAGTTGGATGCTAACGGATGGGCAGCAATATAATGAGGCTCTTTCGTATGCAAAACTGCCCAAGGCAGTTGCCGATAAAGAGTCAAAGGAAATTGCAAAGATTCAATAACAGGAATGTCGACAATCTCTACCACGGTTGAACCGGCGGCCCCGCCAGGAGCGGGGCCGCGTGCTTTTATCCAGCGCCTACGCCAGGGAGACGAAGTGGCGCATGTCATCACCTTGGTGTTTGCCGCCGGAATTCTGCTGATCACCTCGCTATTGGTCTACGAGCTCTGGGTGAATTCACATCTTTCCCGCGCCAAGTTTGGCTGGGGCTTCTTCTGGACGCAGACCTGGGACCCGATCTTCGATCACTTTGGGGCTCTTCCGTTCATCTACGGCACTGTGGTGACGTCGATCGTTTCACTCCTGATCGCCGTACCCTTGGGACTCGCGGCCGCCATCTTTCTGGCCGAACTCGCGCCGCGCCAGCTGAGCGACGGCGTGGCCTTTCTCATTGACCTGCTGGCCGCGGTTCCCAGCGTCATCTATGGACTGCTCGGAATCTTTGTGGTGGTCCCGCTCGTGCGTACTGTAATCGGACCAGCTTTGAAGATGGTTCTGGGAGGCCTGCCGATCTTTAAGGGCCCCAACTATGGTGTTGGATTTCTGACCGCCGGAATCGTCCTTGCCATCATGGTCGTCCCGTTCATCATTTCAGTTTCCAGAGAGGTGCTGCTGACGGTTCCCCGCGACCAAAGGGAAGCGGCACTGGCCTTGGGGGCCACGCGGTGGGAATCGACCTGGCGGGTCGTCGTGCCTTGGGCCCGCACGGGAATCATGGGTTCCATTTTCTTGGCTTTGGCCCGCGCCCTCGGCGAGACGATGGCCGTCACAATGGTCATCGGCAACAACCCCAAGATTAGCGCTTCGCTGTTTGCACCCGGTTACACGATTGCGGCGGTGATTGCGAACGAATTCACCGAGGCCACCGGCGATGTCTATTTGAGCGCCCTGATTGAGCTGGGTCTGGTTCTGTTTCTGTTGACGTTCATCCTCAACGGGCTGGCACGCCTGCTGATTGTGGCGACAGAACGGGGCGGAGGCCATCTCACATGAGCCAAGCCCGACTGATCTGGCGGAGAGTGCTGAATGCCCTGATGCTCACCCTCACCGGCGTCGCCGCCTTTGGTGTTGTGTCGATCCTGTTTTTGATTCTTGGCTACTTGATCTGGAATGGGGGCCGATCGCTCAATTGGGATTTCTTGACGCACCTTCCCAAGCCCGTCGGCGAGTCTGGCGGCGGGATGGCCAACGCCATTGTGGGTAGTTTGAAACTTCTGTTTCTGGCCGCCGTGCTGGGCCTGCCGGTCGGCTTGCTCGCCGGAGTGTATCTTGCGGAGTTTGGTGGCAAAGTGTTCACCTTCGTGATCCGATACACGACCGACCTGCTGAACGGCGTTCCGTCCATCGTGATTGGGATCTTCGCGTATTCGCTGGCGGTTTTGCCGGTCAAGCATTTCTCGGCCTTTGCTGGCGGCGTGGCGCTGGGCATCATGGTAATTCCCATCACGGTCCGCAGCACGGAGGAATTTCTGCGTGCCGTACCCGGCACGCTCAGAGAGGGGGCCATGGCTCTCGGCGCGAGCCAGTGGCGGACGATTGCAACCGTGGTCTTACCGGCGGCGAGCGGAGGCATCATCACGGGAATGTTGCTGTCTTTGGCTCGTGTTGCTGGGGAAACCGCTCCGCTGCTGTTTACCGCGTTCAGTAACCGCTATTGGAGCCAGGGGTGGGCGCAGCCGATCGCTTCGCTACCAGTGATGATTTACACCTACGCGATCGCCCCCTATGATGATTGGCACCGCCAAGCCTGGGCAGCGGGTCTGATCCTGCTGGGTTTGGTCCTACTCGCGAATGTGGGTTGCCGGCTCGTCTTGAGTCGCAAGGGAATGACTCGGAGCGTGTGATTATGGCATCAGCCAGTCAGGGAAATAGCCCTACGGCCGGGCAGATAGCTCGCCAGATTACGGTCTCCGAGAAGACCCCGGCGGCGTCGGAGAAGGAGACGTCGGTGCGCTTCGAGATCTCGGATCTGAATTTCTACTACGGCTCTAAACAGGCCGTCTTCGGCTTGAATCTGAAGATTCCGAAGAACAAAGTCACGGCGCTTATCGGTCCGTCTGGTTGCGGGAAATCGACCTTCCTGCGCACTCTGAACCGGATGAACGAGACAATTCGTAATACCCGGGTCGTGGGCAAAATCTTGTTGGATGGGCAGGATATTCTCCAAATCGACGTCGTCAAACTGCGCCGGCGCGTGGGCATGGTGTTTCAGCGCCCCAACCCTTTCCCGAAATCGATCTACGACAACGTGGCCTATGGCCTCAGGATCAATGGGTACTCGGGCCGACTGAACGATCTGGTCGAGCACAGCCTCAAGCGAGCGGCCTTGTGGGACGAAGTGAAAGACGCGCTGCACAAATCGGCGTTTGCACTCTCCGGTGGCCAGCAGCAGCGGTTGTGCATCGCACGTGCTCTGGCGGTCGATCCGGAAGTTCTCCTGATGGACGAGCCCTGCTCCGCACTGGACCCCGTGACCACCGCCAAAATCGAAGAGTTGATGTTTCAGCTCAAGGATAGCTGTACGATGGCGATCGTGACGCACAATATGCAGCAGGCGGCCCGCGCCAGCGATTTCACGGCGTTTATGCTCGATGGGAAGCTGATCGAGCACAACGAGACTTCCCAGCTGTTCACCACGCCTCAGGATCCCCGCACCGAGGCGTACATCACGGGTCGCTTCGGATGATTTTCCTGGGACTCTGAGCGAAGTTGTCTTGAGAGGGTAAGCAAGGGATGGAACGTCACTGGGAACGAGACCTCGAGGAACTCAAGCAGCGCCTTTTGTGGATGGGGAGCCTCGCGGAACGGGCGGTCCATCAGGCTGTCCATGCCGTGCTGGATGCCGACGAAAATCTCGCCGAAGCGGTTCTCTCCGAGGAAGACGCCATCAATGAAATGCAGATTGAGATCGATGACCGCGTGCAACGCCTGTTGGCCCTGCAAGCGCCGATGGCCGCGGACCTACGGTTTCTGCTGGCAGTGACCCGCATCAATAGCGATCTCGAGCGCATCGGCGACCAGGCGGTCAACATTGCACAGTCGGCGATGCGCATTCTGCGTCATCCGCAGGTGAAGCCATACGTGGACCTGCCGCGCATGAGCGAGCTGGCGGAAGGAATGGTGCGCGACAGCCTCAATGCTGTCGTGCGGGGCGATCCGGAACTCGCCCGCAACGTACTCATGCGTGACGATCAGGTGGACCGTCTGCGCGACCAGTTGTTCCGCGAACTGCTCACTTACATGATGGAGAATTCGGCCGTGGTGTTTGCTGCCTTTGAGCTGATCCTCGTCGCTAAGAATTTGGAGCGCATCGGCGACCACGCCACAAACATCGCCGAGGATGTCATCTACTTCGTGGCTGGCCGCGACGTCCGCCACCCCGCTCTCGACCGCCGCTAACCCCTGCTTGTCGAAACCAGCCGAATTTCAGCTTTCCCCGGAGCGATTTTGTAGTATCTTCCGGCCGTTTGAAGGGAGGGGAGAATCATGCGGAGAATTTCTTGGAGCGCTCGTGCGTGCCTGGCGCTGGTCGTGTCGGGTGCATTCTTCGCGCATGGCCACCGCACGGCTTTCGCCGCCGACGGGCCGACTGAAATGCCGCCAAGCTGCGACCGGCAGTGCCTGTATGGCTTCCTCGATCTCTATCTCAATGCGCTGAAGGCCAAAGATCCATCACGGCTGCCTTTGGCCAAGGGATTTCGGTATTCGGAAAACAATGTGATGATGAAGATCGGCGACGGCGTGTGGGGCACCACGACCGGACTCGGCGATTACAATCTTCGCATGGCTGACACCACCAACGGGCAGGTCGGCTTCTACGGGATCGTTGACGAGACCACGTCGACATCGGTTTTCGCGCTGCGTTTGAAGGTTGCGGACAACAAAATTTCCGAGGCGGAGACTCTGATACGGCGCAGCGACGGGAGCGGACCGTTCCCAACGAAACCGGTAATGGTGGATAAGCCCGTCTTGAACGAGATTGTTCCCGCCGAGGCGCGGCGCCCGCGCGAGCGCATGATTGCAATCGTAGACGGCTACTTCAGTACCTTGCAGTTGAACGACGGCGTCCTATTTACCCAATTCGACGAGAATTGCAATCGCATTGAGAACGGCCTCCAGACAACGCACAATCCCGATCTGGTAAAAATCATTCCCGTGGCCAACCTCGGGTGCGCGCAGCAGTTCAAGCTGGGCAACTATCGCTACGACGACCGGGTACGCGACCGGCGGTTCTTTCTGGTCGATGAGGAGCGAGGCCTCGTCATGGCAGCCGGCTTTATCGATCATGCGGGCCGTCTTGAAAACTTCACACTGACCGACGGTACACCGATCAAGTCTCCCATGCGAACTCCCAGCACGCTTTGTTTGCTGGAGCTTTTTAAGATTCGCGACGGCAAGATTCAGCAGATCGAGGCGGTTTTTATCGGTGTCCCGTACAACATGGGTTCTCCGTGGATTCAGTATCCGTCCAACTGAATCCGGACCATCCTGGCGCAAAGGCGTTCCATGTCAGCGACGCTGAGGGTTTCAGCCGTGCTCGTTATACTGGCGATGGTTTTCCTGCTCGGACACATTGGTGCGCGTCTTGTGGGCGCGGGACAGACCCTTGCCCGCGGCCAGATCGATTCGAAGCGCCTGCTGGCCGCCGATAAGGATCCCGACCAATGGTTTACCACGGGCCGCGACCTCGAGAAGACCCACTATTCGCCTCTCGCCCAGATCAACAAGGACAACGTCAGCCGTCTCGGCTTCGCATGGGACTACGACACCCACACCCAGCGTGGGCTGGAAGCCACCCCGATCGTCGTCGATGGTGTGATGTACACATCCGGTTCCGTTGGTCAGGTGTACGCGCTCGATGCGAAAACTGGCAAACCGTTGTGGACATTCGATCCTAAGAATGATCTGCGCGTCAACCAGCGTGCGTGCTGCGACGAAGTAAATCGCGGCGTCGCCGTGTGGAAGGGGAAGGTCTACGTGGCTTCGTTCGACGGCCACCTTTTCGCATTGGATGCAGTCACAGGCAGCACCATGTGGAAGGTCGACACCATTGTCGACAGAAAGCGAGGCTATACAAGCAGCGGCGCTCCGGAAGTTGCCGGAAAAGTCGTCGTGATCGGAAACGCCGGCGCCGAATATGACGCACGGGGTTACGTCACCGCCTACGATCTTGACACGGGTAAGCTTGCCTGGCGTTTTTATACCGTCCCGGGTGATCCCTCGCAGCCCTACGAAAATCCCGAACTCGAAAGAGCCGCCAAAACCTGGGATCCAAAAAGCGACTGGGATATGGGCGGCGGCGGAACCGTCTGGGGTGCCATGGCGTACGACCCCGCGCTGAACCTGCTTTATTTTGGAACGGGTAACGGCAGCTACTACGACCAATCACGGCGTAGCCCGGCGGGCGGCGACAACCTGTTCATTGCTTCGCTGCTCGCCCTCAATCCCGATACCGGACGCCTGGTTTGGTATTACCAGGAGGCGCCCGGTGATCAATGGGATTACGATGTCGTCCAACAGATCATCCTTGCCCAGTTGAAGATCAATGGAAGCGTGCGCAAGGTTTTGATGCAGGCTTCCAAGACCGGCTTCTTTTACGTTTTGGACCGCCAGACGGGCAAGGTTCTCTCCGCCGAAAAATATGTTCCGGTGACCTGGGCCGACCACGTCGACCTTGAGACGGGCCGGCCGGTCGAGGCCGCCGACGCAAGATCGTACAAATACTCCTGGAACGGAACGAAATTCATTTCTCCTTCCCCGATGGGTGGACACAGTTGGAATCCGATGTCCTACGACCGGCAAACGGGCCTAGTCTACATCCCGGCGATTGAAAACGGACAGGAAGGACTGTTTTCCGGGAAAGCGTTTTTGCGCGCCTGGGATCCGATTGGCGGCAAAATCGTCTGGGATGTACCCATGTCGGATTGGTGGGACCGTCCGGGCGTGCTCACAACGGCGGGCGGTCTGGTCTTCCAAGGCACGGGAACGGGTCACTTTTGTGTATACGACGCTCGCACAGGCCAAAAGATGAAAGATATCGAAGTTGGCACGTCGATCGGCGCTGGCCCGATGTCCTACGGAATCGAGGGCACCCAATACATTGCCGTGATGGCGGCCTGGGGAGGCGGTGGATGGAATTTTTCGCATCCCACCAGCGCAGCCTACCAGAGGGGAAACGAAGGCCGCATCATCGCTTTCAAATTGGATGGCGGGCCCACGCCTGTGCCTCCGCGACTGCCCCCCCTTCCGCCCATTCCCCCACCGCCCCCCGTGACCGTGTCGGCCGAAACGGTTCAGAAAGGCGCGGATCTGTTCAAAGCGCACTGCAGTTCGTGCCATCTCAACGTGCCCGGCACACTGGCCCCCGACCTGCGCCGGATGAATCCGGAAACGCACGACGCTTTCAAGCAGATCGTGCTTGGCGGAGCGCTCAGCAACGCTGGAATGCCCCCCTGGGGCGATGTTCTAAGCCCAGCGGACGCCGACGCGATCCACGCCTATCTGATCTCCATTTCCTGGGACGCGTATAACAAGCAGCAAGCAACACCGAAGAACGGAGGCACCCGCTAAGCTGGGAAGGTAGGTTAGAATCGCGCATACCATGGCCCTGGAAGCCAGAAAGCCCGTCATCGCCGTCTATCCCGGTTCGTTCGATCCGGTAACGAATGGCCATCTCGATCTGATCGAGCGCGGCGCCCTGATCTTTGACCAATTGATCGTGGCGGTGGCGCGCAACCTCGAAAAGGATCCCCTGTTTCCGGTGAAAGAGCGCGTCGAGATGCTCGAAGCAGTCACCTTCGAGCTTAAGAACGTCGAGGTCGGCGTGTTCGATGGTCTTCTGATGGATTATGCTCGTGACCAGGGCGCGCGCGTGATTCTGCGTGGCATTCGCGCCGTGTCCGACTACGAGTACGAGCTGCAGATGGCCATGATGAACCGCAAAATCGAGCCGCAGATCGAAACCGTGTTCATGCTGCCCGGCGAGGCCTACAGCTACTTGAGTTCCCGCTTGGTCAAGGAACTTGCCCGCCTCGGAGGTCCGGTCAAAGGTCTGGTCCCACCGATTGTTGAGGAGCGTCTGCGCTCCAAAGTCGGTTAATATAGAGATACCAAAAAATTCAAGGGGATCGTTCATGGAGCCGGCGACCGTTGTGAAGACCGAAGCAACCCTCCCGTTGTCCGATCGAGTCAATCGCATTGCCGCATCGGCGACGATGATGGTTGTACAGGCCGCAGATCAATTGAAATCCAGAGGCGTGGATGTTGCCGATTTCGGCGCCGGCGAACCCGATTTCCCGACACCGGAACACATCAAGCGCGCGTGCATTCTGGCGCTTGAAGAGAATCGCACAAAATACACGCCGGTGCCCGGCATCACCGAGCTCCGTCAGGCGATTTGCAACTGGCATAAAAGGGAGCTCGGCTCGTCTTACCAGTCTCCCGAGTGCGTAGTCACGGTTGGTGGCAAGCAGGCGATTTTCAACGCGGTCTGTGCGCTGATCAATCCGGGAGACGAGGTTGTGATGGCTGCGCCCTACTGGGTCAGCTATCCGGATATTGTCAAATATGCGGGTGGCAAGCCCGTCATCGTCGAAACGCGTGCCGAGGACGGTTTCGTCATGCGTGCGGCCGAGGTCGATCGCGCCATCACGCCACGGACGCGCATCGTCATCGCGAATTCGCCGAGCAATCCGACCGGCGGGGTCATTCCTCCCGGCGAGCTACAGAAGATTCTCGAGACCTGCCAGCGCCACGCGGTCTGGCTGATGACCGATGAATGCTACTCGCACTTTACCTACGGCGATCAAAGGCCGTATTCGGTCGCGAGCGTCCCGGACTCGAAATCAGGACTGATCGTCATCGGATCGCTTTCCAAGACCTTTGCGATGACAGGTTGGCGCATCGGGTATGCCCTTGCGCCACAGCCTTTGATCGCGGCGATGACGAAGTTACAAAGCCAGTCCACGTCCAATCCGACCTCGATCGCGCAATACGCAGCGATGGCCGCCATGACCGGACCGATGGATTCAGTGCCGATCATGCTCGCCGAATATGCGCGGCGGCGCGAGCGCATTGTCGCGGGACTGCGCGCGATCGCTGGCGTTCGTTGCACGGCGCCGGCGGGGTCCTTCTACGTTTTCCCGAATGTTTCCGCCCGTTTCGTCAAGGAAATGCCAAGCTCGTCGGCGGTTGCACGCCAGTTGCTTGAGCGCGAGCACGTGGCCCTGGTCCCTGGAGAGGGCTTCGGAGCGCCCGGTTTCCTTCGGCTGTCCTACGCCACGTCGATGGACCGCATCGACGAGGGCCTGCGGCGCATGAGTCGCTTTTTTGGCCAGTGAAGTGAGCACTCCCAAAACCCGATGACGCTGTGTCCTGCGCGCCTGGAGCCGGTGTTCAGCCCGCGCCCGTGGGGCTGCCGCTCCCTCGCACCGTACTTTCCTGAGATGTCGAATCTCTCCGAGCCGACCGGCGAGGCTTGGATGACCGGTAGCGGTTGCCGCTTTGCCAACGGCCCGTTCGCAGGATGCAAGCTGGGCGAAATCTGGCGCGAGATTTCATCGGATTGGGCTGGAACGACACAGGGCCGCGGCGATTTCCCCCTGCTCGTGAAGTTTATTTTTCCACAGGAGAAGCTCTCTGTGCAGGTCCACCCCGACGACGCCTACGCGTCGCGCCACGAGCAGGCTGCCGGCGGCAGGGGCAAAACCGAAATGTGGTACGCCGTCGAGGCCCAGCCCGGTGCCGAAGTGCTGGTCGGGATGAAGCCGGATGTCACGCGGGAAGAATTCACGCGTGCGATCCAAGATGGTACAGCCGAGAATTGCCTGGTACACGTTCCTCTCGGCCGCGGCGACGCTGTGTTCGTTCCCGCCGGCACGGCTCACACCATCGGTCCCGGCCTGGTCCTCTGCGAAATCCAGGAGTTTTCCGATCTGACGTATCGCGTCTACGATTACAATCGCCGCGACCGGAAGGGGCAGTCACGCCCGCTGCACATCGAAAAAGCGCTCGACGTACTGCGCTTCGGCAAGCAATATGGTGGGAAGATTACTCCGGTCGGAATCGCTCGCGGCACGCTTCGGGAAACGCACTACGCGGTGTGTCGGTATTTTGCGACCGAGCGTTGGGAGTTCGCACAGTCGATCGAAATGTCTGTCTCGATCGAGCGTTTCGAGCTGCTCATTTTTTGCGAGGGCCATGGAAACATCTGCTGGGGCAGCGAGCGAGCTGCGTATCAACTCGCGCAGGTGTGGCTGATTCCCGCGGCGCTCGGAAGGTTTCAACTTTCGCCCGAAGCTCCCACATCGCTGCTGCACACCTACGTCCCCGGCGATTTGGAGGGGCTCAAGCGTTGCTTGGTCGAGCGAGGCATGAACGAAACGCAGTGGCTCAGTCTGGTGCATCGATGAGCCAGAATCCGGATCGGAGCCTTCCCTTCTGTGCCGTGCTGCTGGCGGGGGGGCGCGGAACGCGCTTCTGGCCGCGCAGCCGGATCGGCACACCCAAGCAACTGCTGCATATCGTCGGCCGCCAGACCATGCTGTCCCAGACCATGGCCCGCCTGGAATCATTGATTCCAGCTCGCAACGTTTGGGTCGTGACCAACCGCGACCAGGCGGCGTGCGTCCGGCATGAACTTCGACGACTTCCACGGGCGAACATTCTCGCTGAGCCGGTCGGACGCAATACGGCGGCTGCCATCGGACTTGCTGCCTTTCATCTCGCCCGCGAGCACGGCGATGCCTTGATGGCCGTGCTCCCGTCAGACCACTGGATCCGCCAGGTGGGGCGGTATCGGACGCTTGTTCGCGCGGCATTTGAGCTCGCCCGCACGCCGGGGAATCTGGTCGTTTTGGGAGTTCCGCCCACGCGTCCGGAAACCGGCTACGGCTATATCGAGCAAGGCAACGCGGGTGGTCGGCCGCTGGGAATTGCCGCCTTCGGCGTGCGCCGCTTCCGGGAAAAGCCGGCGCTTCGGCAAGCGCGAAACTATGTGCGCTCCGGAAGATATTTTTGGAATGCCGGGATGTTCCTTTGGCGCGTGTCTACGCTTCTGGAGAACCTGAACCGGTTTCTCCCAGCGACGTACAAGGCGCTTGCGGAGATCTCAAAGACCATTGGCTCCCGACGCTACGGTTCGGTGCTCAAACATATTTATCCTCGCCTAGAAAATATTTCTGTTGATTACGCCATCCTGGAGCCTGCCACGCGGATGGCCGGTCGTCCGCGTGTCTATGTGATTCCGGCGAGGATTGGCTGGAGCGACATCGGTTCCTGGGGCGCCGTGTATGAACTCGAGGCCCAGCGCTCTGGTGAGAACGTATCGGCTGGTCCTGTATTCGCGCTGGATGCAACGGGCAACTATTTCTGGAGCCCTAAGAAACTGGTCGCTGCGGTGGGGGTGCGGGATCTTGTTTTGGTTGAAACCGATGATGCCTTGCTACTGTGTTCGCGCGATCGTTCGCAGGACGTCGGCAAAATCGTGGAATGGCTCGAAGCGACCGGGCGTAGAAAGCTTCTGTGAGCCGGATACAATCTTCCGGCCAGTCTTCGAGAGCCGAGGAGGCTATGCGGTTGGCGAATCGAACAGAAAAGGAGCGCCCTTTGGCTGCCCTCAAGTTCGGCACGGACGGCTGGCGCGGCGTCCTGGATGAGGATTTTACCGACGAAAACGTTCGCAAGGTGACCCACGCCATTGCGCGTTACGTGGTGCGGGCAGAAAAGCCCGGCAGTGGCGTCCTCGTCGGCTACGACACGCGGTTTGGCTCGGAACGCTTCGCCCGTGTGGCGGCAGAAACTGTCGCGGCCACCGGCACGCCCGTATGGCTTGCAACCGAGGCCTGCCCGACCCCGGCGCTGTCTTTGCTGGTTCGGCTGCGAGGCGCCGCGGCCGGAATTCAAATTACGGCGAGTCACAACCCCTACCGCTGGAACGGCGTCAAGTTGAAGGCACGTTACGGCAGTTCGGCGTCCGCCACCATCGTGGCGCAGGTCGAAAGTGAACTCTCGAAGGTGTTGCGCGATGGCGTTCCCGTGCTTCCGCCCCGAGCAGATCTGATTCAATCGATCGACGTGCGCGCGCCCTATCTTGAGACGCTCAGCCGGCTTGTGGATTGGGACCGGCTCCGCCGATCCAGGTTTCGTTTTCTGATTGACCCGATGCATGGAGCGGGACGCGGCTTGCTTCGGGAACTGTTTCGGCGGCATGCGATCGAGGCGGACGAAATTCGTGGCGAGCGCGACCCGCGGTTCGGGGGCGTGAACCCCGAGCCGATCGAGCCACATATCGAAGCGCTGCGGCAGGCCATGCGTCAGGGCGACTACAACGCAGGCTTTGCCTTCGATGGCGATGGGGATCGCATCGGCGCGATCGATCCCGACGGCACATTCGTTACGCCACACCAGATCTTCTCGATTCTCCTCTGGCACCTCGTTGAGGCGCGCAAGCTAACGGGCGACGTGGTGAAATCCTTTTCGACGACGAAGATGATCGACAAGATTGCGGAGAAGTATGGTCGCAAGATCTGGGAAACGCCCGTCGGATTCAAATACGTGTGCGACCGAATGCTGGAAAGCGATGTGGTGCTCGGTGGCGAGGAAAGCGGCGGGATCGCCACGAAACTGCACCTTCCCGAGCGTGACGCGGCCGTAAGCGCGCTGCTGCTTGCTGAAGTGATGGCCTGGCATGGCAAGCGTCTCAGCGAGTTGGTCACGATGCTTCATCGTGAGTTCGGTGAACATCACTACGGCAGGGTAGACCTCATGCTTCGAGATGGCCAGAAGGAGAAGGCTATCGCCCATTTTTGCGATGCGAAGTTCCGGCGCTTTCTGGAATGGCCCATCGTTCGACGGGAGGACCTCGACGGGGTCAAGGTCTATCTCGACGACATCGGCTGGGCGATGGTTCGTGCGTCGGGGACTGAACCTGTGCTGCGCGTCTATGCGGAAACGACGCATGCTGAGACAACCCGGCGCGTGCTCGACGAAATCACATCGTTGGTCGGAAAACTCTAGGGGTCTGAACCGGTACGACCGTTGCAGCGGACCAAGGTCTTGTGGGCGGCATCGAGCACGCCGTTGAGAAAGGCCGGTGCTTCGGCGGAAGAAAATTTTTTGGCGAGTTCGACGGCCTCGTCGATGATGACTTTGGGTGGAGCCGTCTGGGCACGCAGTTCGTAGATCGCCAGGCGCAGAATCGTGCGGTCAATGGCAGCCAGACGCTCCAACCGCCAGTTCTCGGCAAGCCTTCCGACGAGCTCATCGATCACGCTCGCCTGCCGCACGGCTCCTTCGAACAGTTCGTTAGCGAATTGACGAGTTGCGGCCGCAGCCGAGGCCGACTTCCAGAAGAGTTTTTCGACCCGCGGTGGGTCCTGGCGCGTCATGTCCCACTCAAAAAGCATCTGCAGCGCGAATTCCCGCGATTTGCGCCGCAACGTCATCGGCGGCGGCCGCGGCGACGCGAGTCGGAAGCCGAATTTCTTGATAGCTTCCGAAGCAGGCCCGCCATTTCGACGGCAGCAAGCCCTGCTTCGTAGCCCTTGTTGCCACCTTTTAAGCCGGCGCGCTCAATCGCCTGTTCGAGCGTTTCGCAGGTCAGCACGCAGTAGACCATAGGGACTCCCGTGTCGAGCTGCGCGAGTTGAATGCCACGCGCCGTCTCGGAGCAAACGTAGTCGTAGTGCGTGGTCTCACCACGCAGCACGCATCCAATGCAAATGATTGAATCGAAGCGGCCGCTGGCGGCCAGCTTTTTTGCCGTCAAGGGAATTTCAAAGGATCCCGGGACGGAAAAAATTTCAATTTGCTCCCCCGCCGCACCGGTGCCGTTCAGCGCGTCGACAGCCCCGCCGAGAAGTCTGTCCGTGATGAAGCTGTTGAATTGGCTTACCACGATGGCAAAGCGGAGCCCTCGGGCGTCAAGCCGCGCCCGCTGTGCGTTTGGTTTGGAATCGGCCGAGGTCACACAGCACCCGTGTTTTCCTACGGAGTTCCGAGCGGCACCAGCGCGTCCCCACCCCTTTGACGTGCTTCATCCAGTCCAGCTTCGGCGCGGTTAATCCACTCCGTTACGCGGTCTTCGGTGTCGTCCCCGGGTCGCGACGATGCCTCGGCTACGATCGCGCTGACCGTAAAATCAGGCGCACCCCAGGAGGGCCGTACGGTGGCTGCAACCTGCCGCAGTTTTTCCGCAAGCGACCGCGCGCTTTCCAGCAACGTATTGGGCAGCACGAAGACGAGCGACCATGCCGTGTACTTCACGGCGATGTCGGTCTGGCGGATCGAAGAAGAAAGCGCCCGAGCGAGCTGCTCCATGTACTGTTCGACCGCTGCATCGCCACGCTGTCTGAGAAGCTCGCCGCCGCGATCGATTTGAAGCACGATCAGCGACAGGGGCGTGCCTTGGGAGCGCGCGCGGTTCGATTCGACCAATAAGCAGTCGATGTAAGCGCCGCGGCCGAGCAGGCCGGTTTTCTCATCTGCGACCGCCAGCGAACGGACGAGTGAGCGCAGCCGTGTGTGGCTGACCGAAAGCACAAGCTGGTCGCCAATTGCCTGCAAGAAGAAGGATTCGTTCGGCTTCCATTTTCGCGCGCCGGCATCACCCACCAGCAGCATGCCCGATGTGCTCTGGGCCTCTTTGTCGGTAAGCAGCACGGCCAAAGCTGACGCAAGCCCCCATTCGTTCAAACTGGGACACGAAGAAGCGGAGAGCTCGATCCCACCGAGCGGGTCCGGCGGCACCTGGGAAACAACTCCGATGATAGATTGGATGCGCGCTTGGCCGAGGGTCGCGACGCCCGGTACCGAGTATTCCGCCGTAAGCTGCGCTTCGCCCGCGGAGCCGAGCGCGATCAGGCACCGCGTTACGCTGAGGTATTTTCCGACTTCCGCTGCGGTGGCCCCAACAACTTCGCGCGGCGTCGGTTGACGGTACATCAGACGGTTCATCTCAGCGATGGCGGCAAGATCGCGATGCGTTTCCGCCGGCGCGGGTGTGGCGACAGCAGGCGCGAGGACGGCGGCAGAAGGCGCGGGAATTCCCGCGGGCGGAGCAGGGGGAGCGGGTGCAGGATTAGGGACCGGAGCCGGTTTGACCGGTACGCCCTTGGGCCACCAGTTGGCGCGTTCGTAGAGAGCCCGAAGCCTTTCGTTTTTCTCTTCTTCGCCGGGAAACAGTTCGGCGATGCGCTCCAGCCGTTCGACGGCTTTGCTTTGCAGCGAATACTGAAGGAAGATTTCAACTTGTACGATCAGATCTTCCAGGGCTTGCTGTGCGCGAACTTCTTCGGAAACAGGCACGGCGGTCGCAGCAACTTCCGATCCAGCGCCGGTAAACCCATCAGTGCGCGTTGAGACCGTAGCCGCTTTGGCAACTCGTGACAGAATGTTGTTTAGAAACGCCGGCTCCACCTTTCCTGTGAGCTTCTGGATGCGCTCTTGGTTTCGGTAATCGTACGGATCGATATCGACGAGGCGGTCAAGCGTCTCACAAGCCTCCCGGATGCGGTCGGCAGCCAAGTAAAGATCGAACAGCCGCACTAGCGCGTCGAAGTATTTCGTTTCACGGTTTAACTCTTCATAAGTACGTGCCACCGTTTCTGCCAGAGCGAGAGAAGCCGGATGGGCCTGAGCAAGCCGGTCCATTTGCGAGCAAAGCTCCGGCCCCCGACGACCCGCGTGCATCCAATCCTTGATTTCGGTCAGCAGCGCCGCGCCCTTTAAATCTTGGCCGGCGCTAATGTAGGCTCCGGTAAGCTCGAAAAGCTTCTCGAAGCTGTCCGGTTTCTGGCGGTAGTAGGCCTGGTACATTTCCCGGGCTCGATCCAGGCGTCCGGTGCGAAGCAGCGCTTCGCCAAAAAGCGCCAGGTAGGTTGTATCTTTGTCGTTTGCCACAAGCGGTTCGAGCAGGGCAAAGGCCCCCTCGGCATCGCCCTTTCGGAGTCTGGCGTCGGCGAATAAGAGCGATCCCGTACGGTCATGAGGCGAAAGCTGGTGAGCACGACCGAAGTACTCCAGTGCCTCATCGACTGCACCCACAGCCTGTGTCAACTGGCCGGCGCGCAGAAAGCTGCGTGCGGCGAGGTCCGCGTGGCGAAGCCGCTCGGCCAGTTCGGCCAGGATTACGTGACGAGAAGCATTGTCGGGATCCAAGACTGCCATGCTCTCGTAGCACGCCAAGGCTTCGATACCACGTTGCTGTTCGAGGAATAGTTCTGCGGCGGCGCCGAACTGCTCGAGAGCCTCAGGAATGCGGTTCTGCTTCTGCAGCAGAGTGGCGTACTGCAGGAGCCGCGTGGGCGGTTGAGGGAACGGGCGGAGAAAGCGGGTGAAAATGGCCGAGGCCTTGGTATGGTCACCGGCTTCCAACAAGCGGTCAAACTGAACGCCGTAATACTGCGCAGCGACCGCGGGTTCGTTCAACCGTGTATAGATATCGGCGAGAGCCTGCAGCGCCTCTTGATGGCCGGGAACTTCGTTGACGACGGCCTGATACTCGGAAACGGCTTCGCGGAGCTTATTTTTCTCGAGGCTGCGTCGCGCCCGATCGAGATGCTTGTTGATGTCGGAAGCCATGGTGCATCCTTGCACGCCGCCAACCTGGCCAAAAGCCGGCGCCCGGAGCATGCCGCAGCGGCCGTTTTCGGCGCCGCGAACCGAATGTTTAACTATATAACGGACGCCTGGCGACCCTTCAAAAGAAATCCATGGGATGTGCCGATGACGCTCTCAGCTCAGTGTGCTGGGCTTAAGAGTCTGCCTCGGCAGGCTGCTGAGTTTTTCACGCAACGATCGGAACGAAAGCCCGCTGCGCAGCAGCGCCGCGAAGCCGAGAAAGACAAACGGGATGGTCAGCGCCAAAAAGGCGAAGATCGAGAAGCCCGTCGCGGTCGTCTTTTCAACATCGAAAACGCTCAGGCCGAGAACGCAAAAGAACTGGTAGGCGCCCACATTGGCTGGTGCGTTGGGAAGCGAGACACCAAGGTTGATCACCAGCAAGACGACCACGGTGGCCAAAAACGACAGGTGTAAACCGTAGGCCCGCGTCATAGACCACAGGCCGAGCACCTGGCAGAGGGGGATGAGCAGGGAGGTAAAGACGGCCCCATAGAAACTTGGTGCCGTCCCCATGGAGTGAAGATCAATGAGCGCGCCCATCACTCTTCCGGGCAAGTGCCGCCGCGCCACCGTCGGCTCGACCGTTCCACCGAGCTTCATTTCGAGATAGAAAATCACGATCACAATGATGCTGACGATGACGAGCGTGGCGATCCCCAGTGTGTCCGCAGCCCGCTGAAATCGCCGCGGCAAATCGACGAACAGCGACACGACAGCCAGCGCCGCCGTCGCAATCACCAAATCCACTAAGCGCTCGACGCCCACCGAGCCGAGCACGCGTCCCAAAGTGATCCCTTCTGAATTCGACAGCAGGTAGGAGCGCAGCACTTCTCCCGGGCGCAGCGGAAAAATCAAATTGGCGAACAAACCGGAAAACACGGCACGAATCGAGCGAGTCAGTCGTACCTTCCCGAAAGGAGTCAGCAGAAATCGCCAACGCAGGGCCTGAATGCCATAGCTGATGACATCGAAAGCCATTCCCAACAATACCCATTTCCAATTGACCTCCGCCAGATCGCGCAAGAAACTGACCACGTGAAAATAACGGAGCACCCAGAGGAAGAAAATGGTGGCCAACCCGTAACCAAGGATGCTCAAAGCCCTCGAGCGCGGCCGGTTTTCGCGATTTGTCAAATCACTCAACGGAAGCTTTCCACCCGGATGCTTGGCGCCGCCTTGCAGCTAGAAACGATCAAAACCCTGCGATCGGCGGGCAGAGGAAGTCCCTGCCCAGCTCGTTCTGGCAGCCATGCCGCATCACATCTCCTCTGAGTGCTGGGTTCCGGAAAGCCTGTAGGGCCAGCCGGGCCCATGTTCTGCTGGGTTCGTGCGGTAAACAGAGTCCGGTTCGCGCCACACCCTTCAGCGAGCGGTCGTCGCGCGGCTAGGTCCGCTACAGCCTACGACATCGGCGTTCTACAGGCAATCCGGGACTGCGGCAGGTCCCGACAAGTGCCTTTGTGGGCGTATAATCAGACGAGATGAGACACGTTCCTCGCAAGACCGGCACCCCGGCCCACCCTCGGCCCGCATGAAGACGCCTGAACCCGTCGATCGCCGAGAGCGAGTCTGGCTCATGGGCGTGAGCCTAAGGCATCTAGCCTGCCAACGGCAGGGCGGCAGGGCCGACCAGGGCCCGACGGCGACCAGCCGCGACTCACTTGACGAACTGCAAGAATTGGCCGAAAGCGCGGGGGCCAGTGTCGTAGGACGAGTCCTGCAGGTGCGCGACAAGCTCGATCCTGCAACTCTTGCGGGGCGAGGCAAGCTTGAAGAAATCGGCAGCGAAGTGCGGGCCCGGCAGGTGCCCCTGGTGATTGTCGATCATGATCTCACACCCGTACAGCTTCGCAATGTGGAAAAGGGGATTGGCTGTCGGGTCATCGATCGCACCCAGCTGATCCTGGACATTTTCGCTACGCACGCGCGGACGCGAGAAGGCCAACTCCAGGTCGAGTTAGCGCAGCTGAATTATCTGCTGCCAAGACTGACCGGGCGGGGCGAGGCCCTTTCGCGGCTCGGCGGCGGCATCGGGACACGAGGTCCGGGTGAACAGAAACTGGAGACAGATCGACGCCGCATCCGGGAGCGAATTCGAAAAATCCAGGACGCGATCGATATCGTGCGCCGGCAACGTGCCACCAGGAGGCATGCCCGCCAGGCCGTGCCGCTGGGCATGGTGGCGCTGGTAGGCTACACCAATGCCGGGAAGTCTACCTTGTTCAACGTATTGACCGGCGCAGGCGTTCTTACCTCCTCGAAGATGTTCGCCACACTCGATCCGACGATTCGCGTAATTCGACTCCCCTCGCGCCGCCGCGTTCTGCTGTCGGACACCGTCGGATTTCTGCGTAATTTGCCTTCTGACCTGATCGCAGCCTTCCGCGCAACGCTCGAGGAGGTCCAGGAGGCTGCGTTGATCGTCCATGTGACCGACATTTCCAACCCCCATCACGCGGAACAGGACGGAGAGGTGCTCAAGGTTCTTCACGAACTTGGCGTCGAAGATCGCCCGCGAATTCACGTGCTCAACAAAATCGACCGCCTGAAAGAGGAAGAAAGGAACCGCCTAAGCAATGGGAACGGCTGTGGGCACGATAACGTGCTCACCTCGGCGGCGACGGGGGCAGGATTCGAGGAACTCTTGGCGCGGATCGACTCCGCTATGCCTGTCGATCCATTGGTGCGCCTACGGTTGCGCATGCCCGTGTCCGATGGACGCCACCTGTCACTGGTCGAAGCCTGTGGACGCATCCTTCACTCCGAGCTGTTAGACGGACATATGCTTCTGGACGCGGAGCTGCCTCAGTCGGCGGCGCGACGGCTTGAGCAATTCGTCCAGAACTGAAACGGGCAGGTGCACGGGATCGCTGTGAAAAATGTTGTGGAAAACTCAGCCGTCGAGCCTTCCTCGCTAATCTTGCGTGGATGCAGTGGCTGGCTCCCCGCGGACGAGTTCTCCTCAATCTATTCATAATATGTAACTTACGGAATATCACCCGATTACGTAAACCAGCGAGTTGCCCGCTGGGAATGGAGCTGGGATTTGCACAGAGGTTGGGCAAAGTGAGCGCCTTATCCCCGGCGCTGCCAACTCGTCCCGGTACCGTTGACTCGACTAGGGGCGACGGACTATAGTCGAGGCGATGACGGCTATAGGTGTCTTTGCGAGAGCGCAATGAACCTGCCGAACAGCCTGACAGTTCTGCGAATCTTCTTTGTTCCCGTGCTTGTCGTCGTTCTGCTGACCCGGCAACCAAACTGGAGCTTTCTAGGCCTGCCGATTCATTTTGAGGTCTGGGGTGTCTTGATCCTGCTTGTGGCGGCGGCCACCGACGCGATGGACGGCTACATCGCGCGGAAGCGACGTGAAATCACAACGCTCGGTATCTTGCTCGACCCGATCGCAGACAAGCTTTTGATTACCGCGGCGTTCGTTCCGCTGGTGTGGATGCACCTGGTATCGGCTTGGATGGTTGTGATCATCTTGGGGCGCGAGTTCATCGTCGTTGGGTTGAGGGAGATTGCTTCGGTCGAAGGACTGGTCATTCCAGCGTCGCCCCTTGGTAAAACAAAGATGATTTTGCAGGTTCTGGCTGGCTGCACAGTGATTCTCACTGCCAATCACCCCGCCCTCCAGACATTGGGAACAACCTTGCTGTGGCTAGTGGTGATCAGTGCCGTTGTGTCGGCGATGCATTACTTTCAGGTATTCTGGAGTCAAATCAATTTTCGTGTGCAGGAACGACGGCGAACGAGCGTCGTCCTGGTCGAACCCAAAGACAAACCGCAGGATGTCCTCACTCGATAATCGCGAGAAGCTGCTGCTTTTGGCAGTAGCGCGGCGCACGGTGATCGCGGCCGTCGAAAGCAGACCATCGGACCGAGAGTTGCCGGCTGAGCTCAGCGCGCTGGAATGTGCGGGCGTCTTCGTTACCTTGAGGCGATGCGGCAGGCTACGCGGGTGTATTGGGCAGATTGCGGTGAGACAGCCCGCGGCCGAGCTAGTAGCCTACTCGGCAAGAGCCGCAGCCCTGGAGGACCCCCGCTTTGAGCCAATTCGGAAGGACGAGCTCACAGAAATAGAAATTGAGCTGTCCGTCCTTTCTCCTCCCGAACCGATCGCGCCCGAGCGGGTCGAGGCCGGCCGACACGGCCTGATCGTGAGCCGCGGCTTTCAGCGCGGCGTTCTGTTGCCTCAGGTTGCGACCGAGCATCGTTGGGAAAGTCTGCGATTTCTCGAAGAGACCTGCGTCAAGGCGGGGCTCGAGCGTGACGCGTGGAACGATCCCCAGACGCAGATTCTTGCGTTCACCGCACAAGTCTTCAGCGAATCAGAGATTGCAGGAAATGTCGAGCTGAAAGCTCATAGCCTATAAACTTAGGACTATTCGAGTTCGACGTAATCACCCGGATAGATCTCAATGAGCGAGAACGTTATTAGGACCGTGGACGAGTTGGGGCCCGTCCGCAGGACGACACCCTCGCCAATGTCCTCGCGGGGCACATTGCTCCAGTTCCACTTCTTGGGGGATTCCCCAAAGCCCAGGGTCGGCCCGAGAAAGCCATCGACATCAAACGCAAATCGGGGAGTCTGATACGCGGTCTCGTGCTCGGTGCCTTCGTAACGGAAGATGCGGAAATAATCCCCGACCTTAACCCCTTGGCTCGCACCCAGATTGACATACATGATGTCATTCCTGCCGAGTAGTTGCTGGAACTTCTTCCCTTCAATGACCATCGCGAGCGGCTTGCCATTGGCAGGAGCAAATTGATCGAAATTGGCTTCCGATTTCAGCGTCGGCGTCGGCCTCTCCTTAAACGGCAAAACGATATCGCCCCGCTGAACGTAGGTGCAGGAGTGCACCACCTGTGCGATCGAAACGTTTGCCTGCACGACGACCACCTTCAGACGGCTCTCGTCTTCCCAGACCGTGCCCATTTTGTGGAGGATGGCTGTCTGCCATTTTGTCCAATCGACTGGGTCGGAATCTTCCACCGGCCGAACATCCAAGAATTCATCGCCGACCTTCACTCCCTCACTCGAGCCTTTGTTGATATAGACATATTCCCCTTCGTTGAAGCTCAGCCTATAGTTCGACTGTTGGCCAGTGATGATGTACGTATCGCGGGGGACCGGCTCATTTGTGACAATGCCGGAGCAATACAGCTGGCCTGCCGTGATCGTCTGGGGCTTTGCTTGCGCGGTCGCAGCCCTAGCAGATAGCGTTAGAATCAGAAAGGCAAAAAAGACTTTCGGGCGCATGACACACGCTCCTTCTCATGAGGCTCACAATATTCAGTACTAGACCTTCCCCTATGAAGGGACCGTAACAAACGATTCGGCCAGCGTCAAGACACGGCTCCGCTGGGCTTTACACATTGTGCACCGCGTGATAGAAGCAAGAATCCACGTCTCGAGCTGACCGACGATCCGTCGATAGAATCCGGAAACGATGAGAAATGCAGGTGTTAGGACACAACAAACTGTGCGCCGTGGTCGCTAGCTCTACGGCTCAAGGCATGCACCGGCAGCTTCGGCAAGCCCTCCGGCAGACGCCCACTATTGAACTTCGTCTTGACTGGCTGGCAGATGACCATCAGATCAATCGCTTTCTGGCTGGGCTCAAGGCACCCCGTCTCGGCGTGACGCTGATCGCGACCCTCCGGCGGCGGCAAGCGGGAGGTCACTACCAGGGCACGATTGCCAAGCAGCTACTTTATCTTGCCGAGGCCCTAGGAGCGGGCTGCCAGTGGTATGACCTGGAGATCGAAACGGTCCAGCGCTGTCCGCAGGAACTGATCGACGCGCTTTTGGGCGGAGGTCGGCAGCTGCGCTCGGCGCACTTCTTTCGGCGCATGCCCCAAAATCTCGGACGAATCGCCCGCGAGCTGAAGCGGGGCGATCCGGACGCCATCAAAATCGCCGCCCAATGCCACTCGCTCGGTGACGCCTGGAGACTCCAGCGCCTTGCTCGCAGACAACGAAATCTGCTCGCTATCCCGATGGGAGAGGCAGCCCTGCCCGCACGAATCCTTGCATTACGAGCCAAGCGCGGCTTCAGCTACGCGCCAGTCGAGCAGCAAACGGCACCGGGTCAGACATCGCTGGAGGACCTGAAGCGCCTCTACCGCGCCGATCACATGAACTCCGCGACTGAGGTGTACGGTGTGATTGGTGACCCCATCGCGCACTCGCTATCGCCTCTGATGCACAATGCAGGATTCAGAAGGCGCCGGATGAACGCGGTTTATCTGCCTTTCCTGATCAAGGATCTCGAGGATTTTCTCGGCTCGATTCGCCGATTCGGCATCAGAGGGTTCAGCGTGACGCTACCCCACAAGCGGGCGATCCTCAACCACCTGGATGGCTGCGATCGGCTTGCGGCCGAGATCGGAGCCGTCAACACCGTGGTAGTGCGCGGTTCGGGCACGCTATATGGCTCGAACACAGATTACGTCGGAGTGCTCGGTACGCTCGCGCGCCGAATGCCTCTTCGAGGGAGCCGCGTCCTCATTCTGGGAGCCGGGGGCGCCGCACGCGCGGTGGCCTTTGCGCTTGCCAAGGCAGGATCGGCCGTTTGCGTCTGGGCCAGGCGATGGAAGCAAGCCACGGGGCTCGCGAAGGCGGTGGACGGTGAAGCCGTCGCTCGGCGGCGGCTCTGCCACGAATTCTTTGACGCAATCGTCAACGCCACGCCTGTGGGGATGTTTCCCGCGGTCGATCGATCTCCGCTCGAAGCGCGCGAATTGAATTGCCGACTTGTATTTGACACCATTTATAGGCCGCGTGCTACTCGCCTGCTCCACTTGGCATCTGACCGGGGAATTGAGACTGTCTCGGGTGTGGAAATGTTCGTCGCACAAGGCATCGCGCAATGGGAGATCTGGACCGGTGAGCGCGCGCCTGCCGAAGCAATGCGCCGGGCCGTCTTGGCTGCTCTGGAGCGCGAGGAACGGGAATCTCGATGATCCAGCCCAGCTTCCAGGCATTCCGCCAGCTCGTACGGCAGGGCAACCTCGTCCCCGTCCACGACACCTACACGGCGGACCTTCTGACGCCCGTCGGGGCTCATCTCCGTTTGGCACGCCACGCGAAGTACTCGTTTTTGCTTGAAAACGTAGAAGGTGGCGAGACGGTCGGACGATACACGTTTGCGGGCGTGTTGCCTGAGGAGGTGTTCCGAGCACGAGGTCGCACCTGCACCCTGGAAACACGCCGGGGAACAGTGCAGTTTGACGGCCATCCCGTCGAGCATTTGCGGCGACTCACGGCGCGGTACCGACCGGTCCGAATCCCGGGGCTGCCTCCGTTAACCGCAGGCGTCATCGGCTACTTTGCTTACGACATGGTGCGCCTGATCGAGCGCATCCCCGACCACGGCCGTGACGATGTCGGCGTGGATGACTGCGTGATGATGTTCTTCCACGGCCTGATCGCGTTCGACCACGTGCAGCATCGTGTGTCCATTATCCGCAACGTTTTCGCCGAGGGCCCTGGGAGCTTGCGTAGTAAGTACGACGACGCCGTCAACGAAATCCGGCGAACCCGGCGGCTGCTGGAGGGTCCGTTGCCGCGGACCGATCGGGCGCGGCGCGCTCAGCCCGTGCGACTGAAATCCAACATGACCAAGCAAGAATTCGTCGCGGCCGTGAAACGGGCCAAGGACTATATTCTTGCGGGTGACGCCTTTCAAATTGTTGCGAGCCAGCGATTTTCCGCCAAAACCTGCGCGGATTCTTTTGAAATCTATCGCGCACTGCGGGTCATCAATCCCTCTCCTTACCTGTATTTCCTGAAGCTCGATGACGTTTCGGTCGTGGGCAGTTCGCCTGAGATGCTCGTGAAGGTCGACGGCCGCCATGCCTTTTACAAACCTCTGGCTGGCACGCGCCCGAGGGGCCGCAGCGACGAAGAAGACCGCAAGCTGGAACAAGAGTTGCTCGACGATCCGAAGGAGCGCGCCGAACATATCATGCTCGTCGATCTGGGGCGCAACGATCTTGGGCGGGTTTGCGAGTACGGCTCGGTCAAGGTTGACCGGCTGATGTTTGTCGAACGATTTTCGCATGTGATGCACCTGGTTTCGAGTCTGAGCGGCACGCTACGAAAAGAAGTCGACTGCTTCGATACCCTGATGGCCTGTTTTCCAGCGGGCACGCTTTCCGGCGCGCCCAAAGTCCGAGCCATGGAAATTATCGACGAGCTCGAGCCCACGCGCCGTGGAATCTACGCCGGAGCGATTCTGTATCTGGATTTTTCCGGGAACCTGGATTCGTGCATCGGACTGCGCACCTTGGTAGCCAAGGACGGGCGGGTTTACATCCAAGCCGGCGCGGGCATCGTGGCCGATTCCGTTCCCGAGCGTGAATACGCGGAGACGCTCGACAAAGCGCGGGCGCTCGTAAAGGCCCTGGAGATCGCGCTGGGGACCGTAAGTCGCAGCGAGCGAAAATCTGCGCTATCCTTACAAGCGGGATGATTCTGCTAGTCGACAACTACGACTCGTTTACCTATAACCTCGCGCAGTATCTGGGGCAGATGGGCCAGCAGCTGGTTGTGCGGCGCAACGACCAGATCGCGCTGGATCAGATCGCAGAACTGAAGCCGGAGCGGATCGTGATTTCGCCGGGGCCCTGCACGCCGGCCGAAGCGGGTGTGAGCGTGCCCCTGATTCAGCGGTTCGCGGGAAGGATTCCGATTCTCGGTGTGTGCCTAGGACATCAATCGATCGGTGCGGCCTTTGGGGGGCGCGTGATCCGCGCCAAGGAAGTGATGCACGGTAAGACCAGCACAATTCGCCACGACAGCAAAACCATTTTTCGCGGACTGCCCCAGGATTTTCCGGCTACCCGCTATCACTCGTTGATTGTCGAACGAGAATCCCTACCCAGCGAGCTGGAAGTTTCGGCCGAAACGGTCGACGGCACGATCATGGGTTTGCGTCACCAGAAGTGGAAGATTGAGGGCGTACAGTTCCATCCCGAATCGGTACTGACAGAGACTGGCTTCCGGCTACTCGAGAATTTCCTGACGATCTAGCTGGGCGCCGCCCGTTCCTTTTCCGCCTGCGAAAAAGCGACCAGGTGGTCGAGGCTCTTGCGAGCTCGGCCCGAATCGATCGATTGGGCACCGAGACGCACCCCCTCTTGAAAATCCCGCGCAGCTCCGACGGCAACGAGCGCGGCGGCTGCGTTGGCCAGCACGATGTCACGATAAGGATTGTGGACGAGAGGGTGGTCTAAAATACTGTGAACGATCTCCGCATTCTGCTTGGCGTCGCCTCCACGAATCGCGTCAAGCGGCGCGCGATCGAGTCCGAAAACTTCGGGAGTCACACGGTAGCTTTCGACTGCTCCCTCACGCAGTTCCGAGATATAGGTTGGGCCGGAGAGCGAAATTTCGTCCAGACCATCCGCTCCGTGCACCACGAAGGCGCGGCGAACTCCCAACTCCCCGAGGGCGCGTGCCATGGCTTGGCTCACGGCTCGATCGTAGACGCCCACGACCTGCGTCGAGGCTTTCGCCGGATTTGTCAGGGGACCGAGAAGATTAAAAACCGTACGCTTTTTCAGTTCGCGCCGCGCCGCCGCCGCATGACGGGTCGCGGTGTGTAGGGCCGGCGCGAAAAGGAATCCGATCCCAACCGTTTCGATCGAGCGTCGAATGCTCTCCGGCGGCAGATTGATTTCGACACCGAGCTCCTCGAGAACATCCGCGGAACCGCAGCGGGAGCTGATCGAGCGATTACCGTGTTTGGCCACGCGGACGCCCGCGCCGGCCACGACGAAGGCTACCACGGTCGAAATATTGAACGTTCCCGACCGGTCGCCGCCCGTTCCGCAGGTATCGACCAGCGCTTGGAGGGCATGCGCGTGAGCTGTCGGGAAAATCGGCGGAGCATGGCGTCGGATGGCTAATGCAAATGCCACCAACTCGTCGACCGTTTCGCCCTTCGCGCTCAGGCCGGAAAGAAATTCGACGATCTGTCGAACCGTTGCACGGCCGCTAAGAATGTCCTCCATCGCGGCTTCGGCTTCGGCGCGCGACAGATCAGCGCCGGCGGAGATTATTTCAAGCGCATGACTCAGCATGGGTGACGGCCGCGCCTTGCCCGCCTCGCGGGTTCCAAGTACACTGGGGTGCCCTTATTGTCTATAAATTGTAGCATTTCCCAGGCTGGCTTCTGACCGGCCGCGATCTCCACATGAAGATTCACGAGTATCAAGCCAAAGCTATTCTTGCCAAATTCGGCGTCGCGGCGCCGCGGGGCGAGGTCGTGTTCAGCAAAGAAGATGCGCGCGCCGCGGCCGAGCGGTTGGCAACCCCCGTGGTCGTCGTGAAGGCGCAGATTCATGCCGGCGGCCGAGGCAAAGCCGGTGGAGTGAAGATCGCGCGATCGGCTGCGGAGGTTGCTTCGATCGCCGAACGCATGCTCGGAAGCAAGCTCGTTACGGCACAAACCGGCCCCGAAGGCCGCCTGGTCAAGCGGCTGCTCGTGGAGGAGGGCCTCGATATTCGGCAGGAGCTTTACATCAGCTTCGTCGTGGACCGCGTCGCTAGTGCTCCCGTCCTGATGGCGAGCGCTGCGGGCGGAATGGAAATCGAAGAGGTTGCCGGCGAGCGCCCCGAGGCGATTTTGCGCGAAGTCATTCGCCCCGAAACCGGATGGCAAGCCTTCCATGTGCGCAAGTTGGTTTTTGGCCTGGCTCTTCCCGTCGCCGTTCGGAGCGCCGCTGGACCTTTTCTCGAGTCGCTATACCGCGCGTTTGTCGAGACCGACGCTTCGCTTGTCGAAATCAATCCGTGCGTCATCACGGGGGACGGGAGGCTGGTCGCGCTGGATGCCAAAGTGAATTTCGATGACAACGCGCTGTACCGCCATCCGGAGTTTCAGCAACTGCGCGACCTGGATGAAGAAACGCCGCTGGAAGTCGAAGCCTCACAATACAAGCTGAACTACATCAAGTTGGAGGGCACCATCGCCTGCCTGGTGAACGGAGCGGGACTCGCCATGGCCACGATGGATATCATCAAACTCAACGGCGGAAACCCAGCGAATTTCTTGGACGTGGGCGGCGACGCCTCGGAAACGCGGGTGAAGAACGCATTTCGAATCTTGTTGAGCGATCCCAACGTGAAGGCGGTTTTCATCAACGTCTTCGGTGGAATCTTGCGGTGTGACATGCTCGCGAGCGGCATCGTGAACTCGGCCAAGGAATTGAACATCAAGGTGCCGGTCGTAGTTCGCATGGAAGGCACCAACGTGGAGAAGGGTAAGGAGATACTAAGGAATTCGGGGCTGAATTTTACGGTCGCCGATGGAATGAAGGATGGCGCGCAGAAAGTGGTGAAACTCGCGGGGAAATAGGCCCGGCGGCCGGCGCCATCCAGCAGCTGGAGGGGGAATCTGTGACGGTTCTGGTTCAGCTCGGAGCTCGTGGGTTTGTTGTGCCTTTCATCCCATGAGCATTTTGGTTGATAGCAGCACACGCGTCGCCGTGCAGGGCCTGACGGGTCGCGAGGGCAGTTTTCACGCGCAGCAGATGATCGATTACGGCACGAAAATTGTTGCCGGCGTGACACCTGGCAAAGGTGGGGCCAAGCATCTGGGCGTGCCGGTGTTCGATACGGTCGCGGAGGCTGTTTTCAAGACAGGAGCGAATGTGGCGGTGGCGTTCGTTCCACCTGCCTTTGCGGCGGATGCGATTCTCGAAGCGGTGGATGCCGGGCTCGCGTTAGTCGCATGCATTGCCGAAGGCATCCCGGTGCTCGATATGGTGCGCGTGGCAGGAGCGGTGAAGCATTCGCAGACTCGGCTGCTCGGACCCAATTGCCCGGGAGTCATTTCACCGGGGCAGTGCAAACTCGGCATCATGCCCGGCTTCATTCACAAGCGAGGGCACGTCGGCGTCGTGAGCCGCAGCGGTACCCTCACCTACGAAGCCGTCGCTCAGCTCACCCGGCTAGGGATCGGGCAATCGACCTGTGTTGGAATCGGCGGCGATCCGATCATCGGGACGAGCTTCCTCGATGTCGTCCGCATGTTCAACGATGACCACGATACGCGCGCCATTGTCATGATCGGTGAGATCGGGGGCAATGCGGAAGAAACGGCTGCGGAGTTCATCAAGCAGAATGTGAAGAAGCCCGTGGTCGGGTTTATCGCTGGCCAAACGGCTCCTCCGGGTCGACGCATGGGTCACGCTGGAGCGATCATCAGCGGCGGACAGGGGACCGCGAAGGAGAAGTACGCAGCGTTTCGCGCAGCGGGCATTCACACCGTCGCGAGCCCCGCCGAAATCGGTGAAACGATGGCGCGCGTTCTAGGAAAATCGAAAACACCGTGGCCTGCCTTCGCCGTGAGCGGAAAGAGTGCAACCCAATCTGCAAGACGAAAGAAGCGGCCGAGAAAGTAGCTGGAGCTGAAATTCTGGAGGGGACCGATTTGGCAACTGAGCGTACTCTCGCAATCATCAAGCCCGACGCGGTTCGCCGCAACCTGGCAGAGGAAATTTTGAGCCGCATTCACGCTGCAAAGTTTCAGATTGTTGCAATCAAGTCTCTGCGACTGACAAAAAGCGGGGCCGAAGGTTTCTATGCCGTGCACAGGGAGAGGTCTTTTTTCGGCGAGCTAACCGATTTTATGAGCTCGGGGAAGGTTGTGGTCATGGTCCTCGAAGCGGAAAGTGCGATCGTGAAATGGCGCGATACGATGGGTGCGACCGACCCCGCGAAGGCCGCGCCTGGCACGATCCGCCGCGACTTGGGCACAAGCATTCAAAACAATTGCACGCACGGCTCCGACGGGCCGGCGACGGCGGCGTTTGAAATCTCCTATTTCTTCGCCGGCTCGGAACTCGTCTAGGAAGCTCGACCCAGCCGTTCCACCGTTGTTGCCGGATCGAGCTACAATACCGAACTGCCATGGACCCACTGCGCGAAATGGGCAGGCTGTTGTTGGTAATTGGCATCCTTTTAGTGGGCGCCGGACTCTTGTTGAGCTTCGGAGGAAAGCTGCCATTCCGGCTGGGGCGACTCCCCGGGGACATCCACTATTCGGGACGCCATGGCAGTTTTTACTTCCCGATTGTCACATGCATTGTCTTGAGCATCGCAGTTACGCTCGTTCTTTGGGTCGTCAATTCCCTTCGTCGCTAGAGCCATGAGTCAAACCTCCCTGTTTGATCTCGCGCCCCGGCGGCACGTCTGGAAGGTCAGTGAGTTGACCGAACAGATCGGTGCGCTGCTGGAAGGAGCCTTTCAGGATGTGTGGATTACGGGAGAGGTTTCCAACCACCACGCAGCGCAGTCCGGGCATCTCTATTTCACGCTGAAAGACGCCCATGCCCAGATTCGCTGCGTCTGCTTTCGCGACCAGGCACGAGGCCTGAAATTCCGCCCCGAACACGGATTGGAAATCACCGTACGGGGTTCTCTGGGTGTGTATTCACCGCGCGGCGACTACCAAGTGTACGTGTCCTATATCGAGCCGGTGGGTCTGGGAGCGCTGCAACTCGCCTTCGAACAGCTGAAACGCAAGCTAGAGGAGGAGGGACTTTTCGACGAGGGACGCAAGAAACCGCTGCCACTTCTACCGCGGTCGATCGGCATTGTCACCTCACCCACCGGGGCGGCGATTCGAGACATCTTGCGTGTTCTCAAGCGCCGGTTCGCCAATGTCCACGTACAGCTCTATCCCGTGAAGGTTCAGGGTGAGGGCGCGGTCAGCGAGATCGCGGCGGCGCTGCGGCACTTCAATCGCGCAAAGTTTGCGGAGGTTTTGATCCTGGCACGCGGCGGGGGGTCGCTCGAGGATCTTTGGGCGTTTAACGAGGAGGGCGTGGCCCGCGCGATTGCCGCATCGGAGATTCCTATCATCACCGGCGTCGGCCACGAAACCGATTTCACCATCGCGGATTTCGTAGCCGATCTGCGCGCGCCAACACCTTCGGCGGCGGCGGAGATCGTGGTGCGGTCGCGGCAGGAATTCGAGCGCCATATCGAGGCCTATTTCCGCGATCTGGTCAAGGAAATGCGCTACCTGCTCTCTCTCCGACGGCGCCGTCTGCACGAGGTGCGCGTGGATCGGGGATTCCGCCAGGTCGAGGTGCTCATCCGTCGGCACCATCAGCAATTGGATGAGCAGTCACGAGCACTCGGCTTCGGGCTCGCACGGCAACTCGCCCTTGGGAAGCAGCGGCTGACGAAGGCCAGTGCACGGATTCTATCGTTCGATCTGAACGTGCGCGCCCGCGCTCTTGGGCAAAGGATCAAGCAGGGGCAGGAGGCGCTCCGCTCCAGTCTCGAACGCGTCCTGACGCGCAAGCAACGCCAATTCGCGCTCGTGCGCGTGCGCTTCGCGCAGCTGGATTTGCGGGCCCGCGTGGGAAGGCTCCGCCGCAGGGTGGATGAATCCACCGCCGATCTGCGTGCCCGAACCGACCGCATTTTCATTGCCAAGCGCCGACGTTTCGAAGCCGCCGCCCTGCAACTGGAAGAACGCAGCCCGTTTCAGCTGCTCGAACGAGGCTACGCCATCGCCTACGATCGGTCGGGGAAAGTCTTGCGTTCACCCGAACAAGTCGCCATCGGGGAAGACATCGCCGTGCGTCTGGCCCGTGGCAAGCTCGAGGCCACCGTCCGCAAAAGACATAAAGCGTAGAGCCAACCCTCATTTCATTCTGGTTCTGCGCTGCTGGCGACCTTCAGGACGGCCAGGAACGCTTCCTGGGGGATATCCACGCGGCCGACGCGCTTCATGCGTTTCTTGCCCTCCTTCTGTTTTTCAAGGAGCTTGCGCTTGCGCGTGATATCTCCGCCGTAGCATTTGGCCAGCACGTTTTTTCGTATGGCGCTAATCGTTTCGCGGGCGATGATGCGGCCGCCGATGGCAGCCTGAATCGGTACCTCGAACATCTGACGTGGTATCAACTTGCGCAAGCGAGTTGCGAGTTCGCGCCCACGCTCGTAGGCCTGGTCGCGATGGCAGATGATGGTGAGCGCGTCGACCGGCTCGCCGCCAACCAGCACGTCGAGTTTCACCAGGTCGGACGCACGATAGCCGGAGAGGTGGTAGTCGAGTGATGCGTAGCCGCGCGAGATGCTCTTCAGTCGGTCATAGAAATCGAGCACAATTTCGTTCAGTGGCAACTCATAGGTGAGCATGATCCGGGTAGGCGAAAGATATTCGAACTTTTTCTGCACGCCGCGCTTTTCCTCGCAAAGTTGAAGGACGGCTCCGACGGACTCCTCCGACGTGATGATCATGGCCGTCAGAATGGGTTCTTCGATTTGGCGAATCGAAGACGGCGGTGGAAATTTCGTGGGATTATCAACTTCCAGCACTTCGTTGCTCGTCGTCGTGATACGGTAACGCACACTGGGCGCCGTTGTGATCAAGTCGATGTTGAATTCGCGTTCCAGCCGCTCCTGAACAATTTCCATGTGCAGCAAACCGAGAAAGCCACACCGAAAACCGAAGCCGAGCGCGGCGGAGTTTTCCGGCTCGTAAAAAAATGCGGCGTCATTGAGCTGCAGTTTTCCCAAAGCATCCCGCAGGACTTCGTAATCACTTGCGTTCACCGGGAACAGGCCCGCAAAGACCATCGGTTTGATGGCCTCGAAACCAGGCAGCGGAGGGGCGGGACGGTCGGCTTCGGTGACCGTGTCGCCCATGCGCGCGTCGGCCACACGCTTAATATTGGCGATGACAAACCCGACATCGCCGGCCGCAAGCTCGTCGAGTGAGACGGGCTTGGGCGTCAGCGCGCCGAGAGCCTCCACTTCATAGACCTCGTTACTTGCGCAGAGACGAATCTTCATGCGCGGCGTGAGTCGCCCCTCGATCACGCGTACCAGCACAACGGCACCGCGATAGATGTCAAACCAAGAGTCGAAAATCAGTGCCCGCAGGGGTGCGTCGGCCGAGCCCTTGGGCGGAGGAACCCGTTTCACAATCGCTTCCAACACATCTTTGACTCCCAGGCCGCTTTTCGCGCTGATAGCAAGCGCGTCGTGGGCGGGAATCGCCAGCACATTCTCAATTTGCTCCTTCACGTACTCGGGCTGCGCGGCGGGCAAGTCGATCTTGTTGATCACGGGAATGATTTCGAGACTGTGGCGGGAAGCCAGGAAAGCATTGGCAACGGTTTGCGCCTCCACGCCTTGGCTTGCGTCCACCACCAGCAACGCGCCTTCACACGCCGAAAGAGCGCGTGAGACTTCGTAGGAAAAGTCCACGTGTCCCGGCGTGTCGATCAGGTTCAGGCGGTATTCGTGCCCATCGCGCGCTATGTAGTGCAGACGGATGCTCTTGGCCTTGATCGTGATCCCGCGCTCGCGCTCGAGATCCATCGAATCGAGCACCTGTTCGGTCATTTCGCGCTGGCTGAGAGCGCCGGTTAACTCCAGCAGCCGGTCAGCCAGCGTGGATTTACCGTGGTCGATGTGCGCGATGATACAAAAATTCCGAATGAACTGGGGATCCATGTGTTTGGTGCGGAGCGCAGGCCGGCAGGGATGGCGCGCAAGGCGCAGCCGCCGCCTCCCTCAAGCTATCGAGTGTGCCACAGTTCGGAGCGTCCAGCTAGCAGGCTGAAGGATTTATCCGAGAACCGCCCGAGGATCACGAAACGCTGTGTGCTCGTGTCGGAATCTGGGCGAGAAGCAAGCGAAGCTTCTCGGGTTCGGAGACGGGCGGATAGCAGGTTCTGTCGATGCATACCAAGGCCCGGACCTCGGCTGCATTCACGTGGGGCAGGGTCTCGGCCAGCGCTGCCGGCAAGGGGCAGATGCTCAGCTGCTCCGGCGTCACCCGCAGAACGCTTTTTCCAAAACGATAAACTGAGTGCGCCGCTCTTTCCAAGGCCGCGGCAGCGCGATCGCCTGTTGCGCCCGTAACGATGACTTCCAGCGGGTGGCGGGCATGAAGCAGAGCAGCCAGCGCATACGTGGAGGCGAAAAGCCCGTACTGCGGAACCAGGCCGATGAAGGCCTCGAGCGTCCGCTCTGACCAGACGCGGTACCGCGCTGCCCCCGTCAGCGCGTGCAGCCGGTCCAGCACCATCGCGGCAACCGAATTCGCTCCGGGCGTCGGGGAATCCTGCAGGGGCTTGCGACGCACATCGATCCCGCCCATCGGGCGTGCGTCGTTCGCACGATCAAAGAAGCCCCCACCATCGGGGTCGCCAAAGCGCTCCACGGCCCGTCCGACCGCCCGTTCGGCCGCATCGAGATAACGTCGGTTCAGTGTCGCTTCGTATGCATCGACGAGGGCCGCTGCCGCAAAAAACTGATCGTCCAGTGAGCCTTCCAGCCGCGGTCCGCCCACGCGATGGAGAAAACCTTTTGACTCATCCCACGCTTCTTCGAGGATACGATCCAGGGTCTTGAGCGCGAATTTGCGGCAATCGGCGCGATCGAGCACATAGGCGGCCTCTAGGTAGGCCGATACGAACATCGCATTCCAGCCGACATAGAGAGTCGGATCAACCGCGGGCGTCGGGCGCTGGCACCGCGCGCTGAGCAGCTTTGCCTTCGCGCGCGTGAGCAGCAGCATGGCCTGCTCCTCTTCCATTTGGAGTTGCCGGCAAACGGCTTCGACGGTTTCCGCAATCCAGAGGACATTTTTCGCCGGATTGTGATGCATCTCGCCGTGGAGGCCAACGTCGTAATAGAGCTCTGCGACAACAGCCTCGTCCGGCGTAAGAGCGGCGCGCAACTCTGCCTGTGTCCATGTGAAGTAGTCGCCGTCATCGTCCAGCGTTTGGTCGGCATCTTGGCTGGCGTAAAAGCCGCCGCGACCTGGATCCGACAGCACTTCGCCGACCCACCCGATGATCCCCTCAGCGACGAGCCGGTAATGCGGCTGCTGGAGTACCTGATAGCCATGCAGGTAGTTTTTCAGGAGCTCGGAATTGTCGTAGGACATTTTTTCGAAATGTGGGACGCACCAGCGCTCGTCGACAGAGTAACGATGAAATCCGCCTCCGATCTGATCGTGGAACCCACCTGCAGCCATTCCGTCCAAGGTCGTTCGCGCGATCGCTTCAAGCTGCCTATGGTCGTCGGGCCCGTAGCTGCGTTCGAGCAACAGATCGATGGCGGAAGGGTGCGGAAATTTCGGTGCCTGGCCGAAGCCCCCATGCGTCGAGTCAAACCGACTTACGGCCGCCCCCGCGATCGAGTCCACAACGCCCACGTCGAAGGCGCCCCGCGCCTCTAGGAAAAGCTCGGCTTTCGCCACCGCCTGTTCCAGCCCGCGCGCCGAATCGTCCACTTCCGCGCGGCGGTGCTGGAACGCGTCCGACACGGCGGCGAGAATGTGCTTGAAACCCGGTCGGCCCATGGCGTCCTCGGGAGGGAAATACGTTCCGCCGAAGAAGGGCTTTCCGTCAGGCGTCAGAAAAGCGGTGAGAGGCCAGCCACCTTGACCCGAGATGGCGCTGATCGCGGATTGGTAACGCGCATCGACGTCGGGTCGCTCGTCGCGATCGACCTTCACCGGAATATAGAGCTGATTGATGAGTGCCGCAATCTCCGGATTTTCGTAGCTCTCGCGGTCGATGACGTGACACCAGTGACACCAGACCGCCCCAATGTCGAGCAGGATGGGCTTGCCTTCGGCGCGGGCGCGGGCGAAGGCCTCCTCTCCCCATTCGTGCCAATCGATAGGCTGATGGGCGGCGGAGCGCAGATAGGGGCTCGCAGAATCTTTCAATCGGTTTTCTGTCGTTGAAGCCATCCCTTCTGCGACCACGCGGTGGCGCGTCTACGGCTGGTCGAAAATGTCAGGAAAGGAGCGCGGTTGGATTGGTCACGCACATGCGGCGGACGTCGGCTGCGCGAAAACCCGCGTCAAGCATCTTCTGCGCGAACATGGCGAAGCCCTCAGAAACCGGTGGGTTAATCGTCTGCCCCAGATCGGTGGAGAGCACGACGCGCTCCGGGCCCACCTTGCGCACGCTATCAAAATAGGCGTCCCAAGGCGCCTTGTTGGTGTACATGGTCGTGAAGCAGTGCTCGATCAACGCGCCCAGATCGGCCAGTTCGACCTGCTCAGCTGCCGTGAGATTCTGCGATGGAAATTCAGCGTGCGTAACGAGGACTCGCTTGAGCCCCATTTCCTTGCTCGTCTTTACCAGCGCATAAATCTCCTTCTTGCCGAGATGACCGGTGGCAAGAATCATGTCGTGCTTGCCGATCAGTTCGAGGCAGCGACGAGCGGCCTCATGCACTTTGCCGTCTCGTCCGATGACGTTCAGCGGCGGTGGCGCAATGCCCGTCGCTGAGAGCTCACGCTGAATTTTGGCCCAAAACGGCAGTTTGTCCGTTGGGCCATCGCTGCGACCAGCGGTTTCGTTCTCAGCATCGACGGTAGGCATCCAAACAATTTTATTGCCCGACCGGCCGGCGATTTCCAGCGCGACTGGGTTTAGGCCCCCGACGCTATGGTTCAGCGTGATTGCGCCGAAGGCCGCGATACCGGGCGAGGCTTTCGTGACCACTTGAGCGCGCTCATAGGTGGGAGCGTAATGCGATTTCAGCACAAACCCTTTGAGCTTGCGCGCAACGAATTCCTTGGCGAGGTCCAGGTCATCGATGCGCCGCGCGATCACATCCGGCGCGACGTGAACCTGCAGATCATAACCTCCTTCGATCACCTCCCATGCGGCATCGGTAATCCGGATCGGTAGGGCGACGGTTTCTGTGGCCATAGCTGTGTCGGGTCTCCTTGTCAAATACGGGAAGCTACTTTTGCAGCCGCGGCGCTCGGTGTCAAGCGACGGATCCGATCGGACGACAAGGGAGCTACTGGATGGGGCTGTTGTAATCGGCGTCGCGCGGATCAATGGGCTTCCGACCGGCGAAGCCTTCGTCCTGCCGGTGATAGAAGCGAATGCGGTCTTCGCCCAGCTTCCAGCAGAGGTACACTTCCTCGCCGCCGATGCGCGCTGGGAAATCGAGCAAGCCAACTTCAAGGTCCTTGACGATGCAGCCTGTCGAATGAATCCGTTCCAGAGCCTCGCGGATCGTTTCCTCAATTCGGTTGCGCTCGATACGCAACTTCGCAGCCTCTTCGTAGCGCACCATGAGTCCGCCGGAGCGTTGAATGCGCTCAGCCAGTCCGCTCAGCTTTTCGTCCATGTCTCCGAGCTTGCGGCGTGATTCAATGGCCTCGATCAGAGTCGGCTGCAACTCTACGCGCAGGCGTTCTGCTTCACGTAGCGAAAACAGTTTCGATTCATCCTCTGCCATCGGTGCCCACCAGTGATTCTACCGCCGAGTCAAGAGCCGTGCGATCATTTACTCAACCGCCGATGGCAACCATGGTGCGGGAAGGCGGTATGAAGCCGGGCTCGTTGATTCGATGCCCTCGCTCTTTCTGAGACACAATCGCAACAATTTCGTCGCCGATTTCGCGGTCGCTCGCGCCACCACGCAAAAGAGATCGCAGGTCGTGATCCTCCTTGCTGAACAAACATGTCCGCAGCTTCCCATCGGCGGTCAACCGCAGACGCGAACAATGCCCGCAGAAGGGCTCAGAGACCGGAGAGATGAGTCCGATTTCGCCACGGCCGTCGGCAAAACGGTATTTGCGGGCCGTCTCGCTTCTCTCATGCGCGATTGGCACCAGAGGCCAGAGTGCTTCAATGCGCTGATAGACCTCTTGTCCGGTAACGACCATGTCACGCCGCCACGCGTGGTCTTGATCGAGCGGCATAAATTCGATGAAGCGCATGATCAGATCGCGGTCACGCGCGAATCTGACGAAAGCCTCCACCTCATCGTCGTTGATGCCGCGAACGAGCACCGCGTTGACCTTTACAGGCCGCAGCGTTGACGCCTGCGCTGCGTCAATGCCGGCAATGACCTGATCGAAGGTTTTCGTGCGAGTGATCCGTTCGAACTTTTCTCGATCAAGCGAATCAAGGCTTATGTTAATGCGATTCATTCCCGCGGTCACCAAAGCTTCCAAGCGCTCGGCGAGCAGGTAGCCGTTGGTGGTCATCGAGAGGTCCCGGACGCCGAGCGCCTTGAGCCGCATGATGAACTGTTCGACGCCCGGGCGTACCAGGGGCTCCCCGCCCGTAACCCGCACCTTTTCAATGCCCATGCCGACCAGAAGGTGGACCAGTCGCTCATACTCGTCCCATTCGAGCAGCTCGTCGGCCGGCCGGTGCGTTTCTGGATTGGCCGAGCGGCAATAGACGCACCGAAAATTGCAGCGATCGGTGACCGAAACGCGCAAGTCCTTGATCTGCCGGCCGAATTTGTCGATGAGCAGCACGGCTTTTCCACTTCCCCTAACAAAAAAGCCCAAATCCGTAGCTGGACTTGGGCGCCCGGGCTAGCGCACCCTGTGCGCCAGCCATTCCCCTTTCCAAACCGCGAATCCGTCCGCCCCGAGGCGGACCAACCAAAGGGAGGCACGGGTGTTTCCACCTGAACCCTCGGCTCCTCTTTGCCAAAGAGCCTCGCCTCTCGGCCGTGGGTTTTCTCTCCGTTAGGCCTGAGAGGTCGGAGAACCAACCTGATTCTACCGTGCTGCCGAGGAGGGATCAAATCGCCTATCCCACTGTATCTGTATGCGGTCTGCGACGTTAAAGCTAACCGGTTCAATGCGAACACAATGTCAAGCTAGGTGCGGAATCGGCTGATGTTGCGAATCTCTCGTCGGTAATCGGGAGCATAAATCTCAACCGTGCGGCACATCTCGTAGAGCCGTGAGCGGATCCGCTTGCCGACACGATCGGTCAGTGAGTCGTCGATCGGATACGTGCGTGCTCCGACCAGCCGTGCTGACGGAGATGCCGCAGTTTCCACGGCGTCGGTATCGAGAAAGTTTGTGGTCAACAACGTGACGCGTTGTTCGTTGTAGCGCGTGTTTAGAATGTGGCCCACGGTTTCAAGCGCCCACAGGGACGGCTTGCTTGATCCTACGTCATCGAGCACGAGGAGCTCTGCCTGAAGGACGGGCTCGAGCACGCCCATCTCCGTCGTCTGGCTTTCAGGATTGTAGCTATCCTGAATGGCTTTTAGCAGCTCGCGATAGTCATAGAAAAGCCCCCGATGCCCTCGTAATGTCACCTCTTTCAAAGCCGACACCGCCAGGTGCGTCTTGCCAACGCCGCAGGGACCCATCAGCAGCAAGCCGTGCTCGCTGTCGATTTCACGCACCGGAGAAAATTCTTCGGCAAAACGCCGCACGATGAGTTTGGCCTGGGCTAAGCTGCGATGCCATGCCTCCAGTTGCTCGGGCGAGGTATTCTCGATTTCGTTGTCGGTTTCGTAGTTGTCGAAGTCGCAGTGGCGATAACGCTCCGGAATCCGCGCTTTTGCTAGAACGCGATCGATCCGATCACCGAGCGTACAATCGCAGGGAACGGCCCAGAGAATTTTCGAATCGCCTGCTTTGACACTGGGTTCATCGCCGGACAGCGCCTCGGCGCGTTTGGTGGTTCGCTCTACAACTTTCCAGCCGCTGCCTTGGCAGAGCGGACAATCGGTTCGCGTCATGGAGCAAGCATATGCGGCCTTTCTGGCAAGCGCAAGAACACGGGCGACTGTGTAAATCAAGCGGGATTGTGGAATTTGACGCTCAGTCGAGCCTGCCCTGGTAAACGGCAGATGCCGTTAACTTTCGAACCGGAGTCCAGAGCGCGCCAGTCGGAGGCCACTCACATCACCATCTTCCCAGTGCCGGGGATCAGGTCCACGTTCTCAATTCCACTTCAAAGGCCTCTGCAAGTGCATTGTCTGCGTCTACGAAGGTCAAATCTGGGCGAGCACGCCCACCTGAAATTCCTTCTTCATGCCGTGGCGCAACTGCCATCGCCGCGCGTCGTAAATGCCAGCGGCGCAAACCTGCTCACCAAGCGCGAAGAACACCTGGTGCGTCTGGTCTCCGATGCCTGGGAAATCGCGATATTGCACAAAAACTGAACTTAAGCGAACACACCGTTAAGAATGATGTGTTTCGCATCTTCAATGAGCTTGGAATCTCGAACCGCGTGGAGTTGCTACTGTACGCGCTGATCAGCTCCCGGCGTTCCGTGCTATCGATTCCTGAGAGCGAATCAGAGAGTGCTGGTCTTGAATCAGAGGGCTAGGTACGTAGGCGACATCGTGACGATCATCGAACCCGGCAACGGCCGAAACGCCTGAAAGGGCGCTATCTCAGCTTCCCGAGCGCCTCGGCTACCTCCCCCATATCGGGGACTGTCGGGATGTCGTAGTTCTTAAACCACGCAACTTTTCCGCTGCGATCCACAATCAGAATGGCGCGCCCGGTGATTCCTTTGTCCGCCAGATACACTCCAAACTTGTCGGCAACGGCGCCGCGAGGTTGAAAGTCAGCCAGTAGCGGATAATGAATACCCATTTTTTCCGCAAAGGCCTTGTGCGACCACACGCTGTCCACGCTCAGGCCCAGCACTTGCGCATCGAGCTGCTCAAAGCGCTTCATGTCATTGACAAAGCAGACGTGCTCGTTTGTGCAGACCGGACTCCAATCGAGAGGATAGAAAACCATCACCACGTTCTTTTTTCCCCGAAAATCTGAGAGCTTCACGTCCTTTTGGTTTTGGTCCTTCAAAGTAAAATCCGGCGCTGCCGCTCCTACTGACGGTGCCATCGCCCGACCTCCTTCATTGCCCGCGCACGGGTCGCTGAATCGGATACTTCGGCTCTGTATGATAGCGAAAGCGTCTCCATCGCACAAACTCTGTCGCTGTGCGAGGATGCCGGCAAGAAGACTCTGCCGGAAAGTTAGCGAAAAGGAGCGCCAAACGGCACTCTAGGGTTGCGGTTTTGGCGCGGGCGTCGCGGGAGCGGGCTTCGGCGCGGGCTTGGGAGCACTCCCAGACAGAGCCGTCGGGTTCTTCACGGGGTAGCTCTGATCGTAGAGACGGATGATATCCTGCGTCACATCGATCTGATTGGCGGCGTAGATGACGGGGGTTTGCTGGGAAGACTCATCGAGAATGACCGAGTAGTTGTTTTCCTTCGAATATTTGTCGATCACATCGATCATCTTTCGCCCGATCCGATTCACCACTTCTTGCTGCGCATCATTGGTATCGTCCTGGAATTCCTGCTGTTTGCGCTGAAACATGCGAGACGATTGCTCATATTGGCGCTGGAGGCGCGCCTTCTCTTCGTCGCTGAGCGTGGTCTGGCCGTTTTGCAGCCTCGTGCCAAGGTCCTGAATCTGCTTCTGCATATTCTGGAGATCGGTCGTGCGGGGAGCAAATTGCGACTGCAGTTCGGCAGCGGCCTGTTTCCCCTCCGCCGTACCCGCGATCGCGGCCTGAATGTTGATGACCCCCACTTTCATGGCGGTCTGTGCACCTGCCGTGCTCGCCTGGCCCCAAACCGCCGCCGTCATCCACAGTACTGCTGCCGTGACCGGAAATGCTGCTCGAATCTTCATTCTCACTCCTTACCTCAACTATGTTGTGAAATTGTGGTCAGCCGAAATCGGGCATTATAGCTACCAATTTAGACAGCGGTCAAGATGGCCTTGGTTGCCCCACCGTGCCTAGTGTGGCAGCGGAACCAACAGGACCTGGTTGTTGTCTTCGTCCGCAAGGACAGCCAGATTCAAGAGGGGGTCAATAGCCACCTGGTTCGGACCAAATACCGGCGTCGTCACTTCGTTGCCCCCGAGGCCGACGACCGTGCTCACCTCCGGCCCGGTACAGGCGGGGGCGGCAAGGCTCGGAGGACAAGTGTACGCCAGGATCGACATCGAGTGACTGAGGGAGTTCACCGTTACCAGCGTGCGCGTCTGAAAGTTGTAGTCGAGCGACGTTGGCCCGATGCCTACAGCGACTGGAGTCGGCAGAAATGAGGCGGGATCGATGATCACCACCTCGTTTTGCAGGCTATTGGCTGCCAGAAAAACCTGATTGACCGGATCAAACACAATCCCGGTTGGGTTGGACAATCCCGACGTGCGCCCCACCAACGTTGCACCGCTCGAGAGGTTGAGAAAGTCGACGGCGCTGGTTGAAGAATCGGTTGCGACGGCCGCATATGGGAGCAGTGGGTTCGGATCAATCGCCACCGCGACCGGGTCGTGATCGATGCTAGGCCCCTCGGTGGCGGTCGCGGTGGCGACGTTGACGATGCTCACGCTGCCCAATGTTGTCGAACTGCCCGGATTCGTGTTGGTTACGACCCCGCTGGCGGTATCCTGATTGATGGCGACGCCGGTCGGTGCCGTGCAGGGTGCCCCGCAGAGAGTCACCGCCGCGGGGACCTTCGTCTGGGTGACGTCTACGACCGTTGCGTTGTTGCTCCCGTTGTTGGCAACCAGCGCCAGACCCAGGCGCGGGATCACGGCAACTCCCTCCGGTTGCACGCCGACGGTAATCGGCCCGCCCACGACACCAATCGATCCCGCTGGCGTCTGGTTTGTTCCTACGGGAGTCTCTGGCGTGAGAGCGATCAGCGAAACGGTGCCATCGGTCGAGTTGGTAACAACCGCTAAGTTGCGATCGGTATCGATTGCGACGCCGATCGGAGATGTGCCCACGGGCACCGGCAGGACAACCGATAGGTCCGTCACATTGGAAACCGCGCCAGTGGGGTTCTCGACTTGGGCGGCGAAGTTTCGCGGGACGCTGAGCAGGCCCGCGACGCCGCCGGGCACGATGGCGGTCAATTGGCGGGAGCTTACAAACGTCGTGGCCAGTGGTGCGCCGTCTAAAGTGACCTCGGAGCCACCGACAAAGCCCGACCCGACTATCGTCAGCAAGACATTGCCGACGCCAGCTCCTCCAAAGATGATAGCAGGGCTTGCTTCTGCGATCTGAATGGAGTTGAGCGCGGGTCCGAGTGAGACAAAATAAACTGTATTGTTGGCCTGATCGACCACCACCGCCTGGTTAGTAACTGGATCGACCGCCACGGCCTGCAGGTTCGCACCACTCAAGAAGCCGCCAACTGTCTGGAGGACGGTGCTGTTTTGCAAATTGACGATCACGGCGCTCGCGCCCGGGGTACTGCCGCTTACGGCGATACCCACGTTCTCGAGAGGGTTCGCGGCGGCAGCGCCAAAACCCTTCTGGCTGAAATTGGCCCCGTTGCTTGTCACACGGCTCACCGAGTCATCGAGCAGGTTAACGGTAGTGAGCGTGCCAGCTTGCGGGTCGCTCACCAGGGCCTCATGCGCCTGGGAGTCGATTCCAACCCCTTGCACCGTAGTAGATATCCCGACGGAGCCAAACGCCTGTGGCGAGCGGCCACTGGGCTGGCCGGCGCTGGGATTTGTGCCCAGATCGATCAGGCTCACCGATCCGGCGCCGCCCGGGGTGACGACAGCCCAATTCAGTCGAGGGTCGATGGCGACCGCAGGGTTCGACCCGGTGCCAAACACCGAGCCTCCACCACCCACTTGCTGAACGATCACGGGTGTTCCGGTCGACAGGTCTAACACGGTTGCCTCGTTCGTGGACTCGTACGCAACAAGCGCGCGGTGCGTGAGGGGATTGATTCCAACGGCAAAAGGCACGGGTGAAGTGTTCAAAGGACCGATCGCTACTGACAGCGCTGCTCCGACCACAGCCTGCGTTTTCAAGTCGATGGCGGAAACCGTGAAGTCCCCACTATTGACCACCAACGCGATGGGATCCGGCAGAAGATCGTCGACGGCGACCCCCGTTGGCTGGTGGCCAACCGCGATGGCACTGCCTATCGCGGTGTCGGTAGAGAGATTGATCAGTGAGACGGTGCCGATGCCTGTGTTCGCCACGACCGCGATTCCGTCGGCCTTATCGATGGCCACGGCTGACGGACTTAGGCCGACCGAGACAGTCGTCGCGCTTGCCGAGCCCGGAATGGCAGCTGGAACCGGGGTGACCCCGAGATTGATCGCCGACTCAGATGGCTGGCCGGCCACAAGCCCCGCGTTCGTCACAACGATGGGGTATAGGCCCGGGGTCGTCAGATCGCCGCTCGGAATCGCAAGAGACAACAGGCCGCTTGTGAGAACCGTCGTGCTGACCGCCTGACCATTAAAGGTAGCTGTCGTCGCGCTTGGCGCAAAGAACCCGCCAGTGAGAAGGACGGTGGGAGTAGCTGCGGTGCTCTGCGGCACACTGGACGGCAAAGCGCTGATGACCGCCGGACGAACGGGAATGATACTTAGCGCAGCGGTTGCGATATCGCCTTTTTGGTCTTCGACGCCGACCTGAAGGGTTCCGGCTTGCGAAAGCAGCGCGCCCGGAATCGTGGCGCGTATCAGCGTCGGGCTGAGGAGCACGAAGCTAGCGGTCGGGAGTAGGACGCCGCCCGCCACGACGTTCGTCGTCGAGCGGAAATTTGAGCCCGTCAGATAGACGTCCTGTTGGACCGATCCCTGCGCAGCGGTTGCAGGGTCAAGAGGTGGGGCTGTCGGCGAAGTCGACAGGGTCGGTGGCGTTTCGGTTTCCACCGTAACACTGGCTGTCCCGGTTTGGTTCTGGTCTGCGGCTGAGATTGCCTCCACGATAGCCGACCCCGACGCGGGCGGCGCTGTGTACAATCCGGTCGAACTGATCGATCCGTTCGGGCCAACCATACCGGCTGGCACGCAGTTCGCAGGTGGGGAGGCCGTGGCACAGACCAACCAGCTGACCGCCACGTTCGACGTGCCGGTGACGGTTGCGCTGAACTGAAAACTCTCCGTCGCACCTACGGTGGCGCTGGTCGGAGTGAGTGACACGCGGATGCCGGAGTCGACAATGACCGTGAAGGTGCCAAACTTCGCGGAATCCACGCAGCTGGTGGCCACGACCAAGAAGGCATCTGGTTGCGGCGGCGCTGCCGGGGCGGTGTAGAGGCCGTTCATCGTAATGGTTCCGAATCCGGTCAGCGGACTGGAGACGATCGGTAGACTGCACTGCAAAGGTCCGAATGCCTGCGAACAGTTGGTGGGCGCAAGCGTGGTCGAGGAGGTGGGCATGCAGATCTGCCAGTACACGTTTTTCGATGTGGAGCCGCTAACCGCCGCTACGAACTGGGCCGAAGTGCCTTCCAGAAGCGTGATCGAGTTGGTCGTCGCGCCCGTCGTCGTCGTGGTCACAAGAACTGACACCGGCGTACTGTTCCCGCCGCACCCGACCCCTAAGGCCACGAGTCCGCACAGTGCCCCCAGTGCCCACGCCCTCATCGATTCCCCTCTAGCCATGACCCCTCGTTCTTCGTGCTCGAAGCGAGCTTTTGCCTCGCCATCGTTGGTTAACCTCAGAATGTACGGCTCACCGCAAAACGCAACGTGTGCGCCGCTTCATATAAACTCGGTGCAACAGTCTGCTGAGACCGGGTTGTGATCAAGAAGTTCTGCAGCTGTGGAACGATCTGGGAATAATACACACCCAGCTGCTGGAGCGCGAGGCGCTCATCCGGTGGAACATAGAACGCCCCCAGGGGCGGTACGATCGTGTTCGGGAAACGCAGGTAGTTATAGGCCCAATAAATGCGGAAGGGCGCTTGAATGACCGGAATTTGAAACCCGATCTCGGGCCCGGCCGAAGCGTGCGGATAGAAGTTCGTGTTCGGGGCGATCTGCAAGTTGCGCGGTATCACCACGCAGTTCGGACCGGGGCACGGGAAATCCGCGTTCGGGTACTGCTGTTGGAGTAAAGCCGAAGCCGCGGGATCCAGCTGAAGCTGCGAGGGGAAGCTGATTCCGACCACACCCAAATCATTGAATAGGCTCAGCGTGACGTAATTCTTGATGAGGGGGATCCGGTACTCGAAATTCGAAATGGCCTGGGTGTCACCGCCCGGACGGGTCGGCACGAATTCAAGGACGTTAAACGGCAGTGTCACGGCGATCGGCTGCCCGCTTTGATTGAGCCGGCTCGGATCGAAGAAGGTAATATTCGTAGTTGTCGAGTAGGGGATGAAGACGAAGGGCGAAATCGTGTAGAAGTCGAACCCGCGTATATCCTGCTCGCCGCCTGCGTAAACGCGGTTATTCGGCGGTACGCCCTGGCCGCCGTAGCCGGTCACAAAGCTGCCCTTGAAATGCATAGCTACGGTGTTCCGGTGATGGTAGGCGGGATGAAAATAGGAGAAGTCGAACACGTTGCTGATCATGTTGACGTTGCCCTGTAGCGGGCCGCCAGCAAAGGAGGCCGCGTAGGAAATACTCTTCCCTTGGGTCGGAAACAGTGGACTATTCCGCGTGTCGTGCGTGATGGTCGGTGTAATCTGGCTAATGCGAATGCCGTTTAAAGCTGTCGGGCCTGCAATGCTGGTGTATTTGGTTAGCTCAAACAGCAGGGTGGCCGCCTCGCTGTAGGACGTGATGTTCGTTGTCGACCATCCATAACTCAACCCAATCCGCGTAAAGGAGAGCTTGCGCAACGGATAGCTGCCAAAGATGGTGAACCCGGCCGAATCGGTGGTGTAGTTCTCCTGGAGAGCGGGATTGATCGCGATGGGCTGACCGGTCAGAATGCCTGCCTGGCGGGCTTGGTTGTAGTTGAACCGTGTAGCAAAAACCGTAAATCCTGTCGCGATGGGACGGTCGAACAGATACGGCTCGGTAAAGCCGAATTGAAGGTTCGTCTGGATGCTGCCGATCTGCGCGGAAAGAGTCAGCGTCTCGCCCAACCCCAGGAAGTTATTGGTCTGGTAGGAAAAGCCGACGAAGCTCCCCTGTAGCCCGCTGACGCCGCCTGAGAAACTGATGGACTGCTTGCCTTTCTCCTTCACCTTCAGAAGGATGTCCACCGTTCCGGCCTTCACGTTGCGTTTTAGCTCAGCATTTTCTGGCTTGATCGTGTCGAAATAACCGAGTTGGTTCAGGCGCAGAATGCTTAATTCCCACAGGCGATTGTTGAACACCTGCCCTTCGTCGAGTAGCAGTTCGCGGCGGATCACTTTGTCGCGGGTTGTGGTATTGCCCGAAAATTCGATGCGGCGGACGAAGAACTGCTTTTGCTGGTCGAATACCAACGCTAGATTCACGATCTTGGAGTCGTCGTGCACGTCAAATTCTGGCTCGGCAGTGAAATCGATATAGCCGTATTCGCCGTAGAGCTTGCGGTAGGTGTCCAACGACTTGCGGATTTTGTCTGCGTCGAAAATGTCACCCGCCTTCAGGGGAAACACCTTGGCCAAGATATCGGGCTTGAAGATCAATCCCTGGTCCGGGTCCGAGCTGCGGAAGGTGAGCTTTCCCATCTTATACTGCGCGCCCTCTTCAATCGAGACGGTGATGTTGGTGGCCTTGCCGTGCTGCGCGCCGATGTAAGGAATCCCGGGGATGCCTCCGCGGTTCAAATCGACCGTTTTTAGGTTCTTGACGTCAACCACGACCTTGAAATATCCGTGATCCTGATACAGGCCGCGCACGCCCACTTCGAGGTCCTCGTCGAGTTTCGGCCGGTTAAAAGTCTTGCTCATTACCGGAATGTCGACGAACCCGAGCGGTATGCCGTAAGGCCGGTCATGCTTCATTGCTCGAATGATCCGGCGCGTTGAAAAGGCGTGATTTCCGACCACCGTAATCGTCCCCACCTTGACCTTGGGCCCTTCGTTAATATTGAAGACGAGCTTGACGGCATTGGTTGCGGGGATGCGCTCATAGGTTGGCTTGACCGTAGCGAACTGGTGTCCGTGCTCCGCCTCTAATTCCTTGATGATGACTTCGGCGCGCTTAATCTTGGTTGGATCGAACTGGCTTTCGACGCTCAACCCAACTTTCTTCTCCTTAAACGCGTCGAGGATGTCCGATTCGGAAATCGACTTGTTTCCCTTGTATTCGATGCGGCGAATAATGGGCCGTTCTGTGACATAAAAAATGATGATCTTTCCATCAGGATGATCGGGGTCGTCTTCCACCTCCAAGCGAACATCCTCAAAAAACTGCGTGTTCCACAAGGCTTGGAAGTCGCGGCGAACCGCTTCCGGATTATAGGGATCGCCGACCCGCGAAAAAATGCGCGCGCGCAAGGTGTCTCGTTGAATGCGGCGCGTGCCCACAAAATCGATACGGGTGATGATGTACTGCTGTCCACCGACCTGTTGCGGTTGAGCGCACAGCAGCGGGTGAAAAGCGGCAAAAAAAACGCACAGTACCGCGGCCACTTGGACTGCGTGCAGAAAAACTTTCCTGCCAGCGGCCATAGTTCCGCTCAAAGCCGCAGTATCCTGCCCAAGATTTCTTGCTCCCCGCCAGATCGAGTTGGACCCGGCTAGCGCGTGTAGGATTCTTAGTGGGCCACCGGGGTTGCTTCCACAACGGGACGAAACGCGAGACCCTCACCGGAGAGGAATACCTCCAGTGTCGCGGGCGTCTGCAGTCCGCCCTGAATGAGGGCTTCCGACAGTGGATCTTCGACGTACTTTTGCAGCGCGCGCCGAAGCGGCCGCGCTCCGTAATTTCGGTCGCTGCAGGTCTTCTCCAGAATCCACTGGCGGGCCTCAGGCGTCATCGCAATCTGCACCTGGCGATGTACCAGCGTCTCATTGATCTGTCCCACGAGCAGATCGATGATGAGCAGGAGATCGTTGTCAGTCAGCGAATTGAACAAGATGACCTCATCGAGCCGGTTGAGGAACTCGGGATTGAACACCCGCTTCACTTCTCCCATCACCATATCGTCCTGGCTCTTCACCAGGGCAACTTCATCGGCTGACTGGAAGCCCAGCCCGGACTGCTTCTGCAACTGTCGCGCGCCGATATTCGACGTCAGGATGATAATCGTGTTCCGGAAATCGACCGTGTTGCCCAGACCGTCGGTCAACTGGCCATCCTCGAACACTTGCAGCAGAATGTTGTAGACGTCCGGATGCGCCTTTTCAATTTCATCCAGTAGGATCACACAATAGGGAGTGCGGCGTACTCGCTCGGTTAGTTGCCCGCCTTCTTCATATCCCACGTATCCGGGGGGAGCACCGATCAATTTGGAGACCGAATGCTTCTCCATGTATTCAGACATATCGAAGCGGATCAGGGATTTCTCGCTGCCGAAAAGGAACTCGGCTAGCCTGCGCGCCACTTCGGTCTTCCCTACGCCGGTCGGTCCCAGGAACAGGAAGCAACCGACCGGACGGCCCGGGGCTTTCAAACCCGCCCGGCTGCGACGGATCGCCCGCGCCAGCGACGTGATGGCCCGATCCTGGCTGATGATACGCCGGTGCAGTTCCTCCTCAATGCGCATGAGCTTCTGCTGTTCGTCTTCCTTGATCGAAGTGACCGCAATACCCGTCCAGCGAGCGACCACCTCTTCGATATCTTCGCGCGTGACCACGCCGGTTGACGAATCGTCGATCTTGAGCTTTTCGCGGAGCGCTCGGAGATGTTCCTTCTCCTTTCGCTCTTCTTCGGAATAAAAGCGCGCCTTCTCGAACTCGTGATTGGCGATCGCCGTCTCCATCCGATGGGTAATGAACTTGACACGCTTTTGCACCTCGGCAACTTCATCGGGAAGCATCGCCTGCCGGAGCTTTACCCGCGCGCCGGCCTCATCGAGTAGGTCGATGGCCTTATCGGGAAGGAAGCGGTCGGGAATGTATCGGTTCGAGAGGTACACTGCGTACCGGATCGCTTCTTCGGTATAGCTCACGGCGTGAAACTTTTCGTAGCGGTCCCGCACGCCCTGCAGCACGCGGATCGTCTCTTCCTCATTGGGCGCAGAGACCTTGACAGCCTGGAATCGGCGTTCGAGCGAGCGATCCTTCTCCACCGATTTGCGGTATTCCGCCGGGGTTGTCGCGCCAATGCACTGAATCTCGCCACGACTCAAGGCCGGCTTTAGAATGTTCGCGGCGTCAAGCGATCCCTCGGCCGATCCCGCGCCCACCAGCGTGTGCAGCTCGTCAATAAAGACGATGGCGTTTTGGCTCTCCATCAACTCCTTCATAATTGTCTTCAGCCGCTCTTCGAACTGTCCGCGGTACTTTGTTCCCGCCACGATCAGCGAGAGATCCAGCGAGAGGATCCTTTTGTCAGCCAAAAACGGCGGCACGTCGCCATCGGCAATGCGCTGGGCCAGCCCCTCGACGATCGCTGTCTTGCCTACTCCCGGCTCGCCGATGAGCACCGGGTTGTTCTTTGTTCTCCGGCACAGGATCTGAATGGCACGCTCGAGCTCGCGTTCCCTGCCCACCAACGGGTCGAGCTGCCCCTCCATCGCCGCCTGAGTGAGATCGCGGCTGAATTCAGCCAGCAATGAGGCTTCTTTTGGCCGGTTCACAGGCACCTTCTCTCCGGCGTTGCGCGCCATCTCTTCGCGCACGGTGGAAAGCCGCAATCCCCGTTCCTGCAGGATTTCGGCACCAAAGGACTTCTCCTCCCGCAAAACTCCCAGGAGCAAGTGTTCCGTCCCAACGTGTTTGTGACCCAGACGCTCGGCTTCTTCGGCAGCGTAATTGAGGATGCGCTTGCATTCTTGGCTGAGAGGTACTTCCACCGAAGTGGAAATCCTCTCGCGCACGGTGATGCGCGACTCAATTTCCTTGCGGATCGACTCGATCGACCCATGTGTCCGCAGAAAACGGTTCGCCAGCGCCTTGTCCTCGCGCAAGAGCCCGAGCAGCAAGTGCTCGGTTTCGATGTACGGGCTGCCGTACTGGCTGGCTTCGTACCGCGCAAAAAAAATCACGCGCCGCGCTTTCTCTGTATAGCGCTCGAACACGAGTTAGGCATGACCTCCCGGAGCTGGGGCCCCGATGCCCGCCGCCGGCGACCCGACACCAGCGAGCACTTCCGTGCCCGAAGTCAATTTCCCGTGCTCTAAAACCAACACGCGGTCCGCACGCCGCGCCAACCACAGATTGTGTGTCGCGAGAATCGAAGTCAAGTGGTGGGACCGATGCAGATGCTCGATCAGCTGGAAGATGGCCTCCGCATTCCGCTCATCCAGGTCCCCGGTGGGCTCGTCCGCCAACAGCAGCACGGGCCGATTGACCAGCGCGCGCGCGATCGCCACTCGTTGCTGCTCTCCGCCCGAGAGCTCTCCGGCACGTTGCCCCGCCCGGTCAGCCAGCCCTACTTCTCCCAGTCCCTCTCGCGCCCTGCGCAAGGCCTCCTCGAGCGGTTCCCCGCCCACCAGCAGGGGCATCGCTACGTTTTCACTGGCCGTAAAATCGGGCAGAAGATGATGACGCTGCCACACAAAACCAATCGACCGGTTGCGATATTCCGCCAGTTCTGCCTCTCGAAAATCCTGCAGCAAATTTCTGGCGAAGTATACTGCACCACTTGTGGGAGTGTCCAGCGCAGCCAGCAAATGCAATAATGTGCTCTTTCCCGCTCCGGAAGGACCCACGATGGAAACCATTTCGCCGCGCTCGACCGAAAAGTCAATCCCATCGAGGGGCGTGATCTGTTGAGCGCCTGAATGAAAGTATTTGCGAAGTGCTTCGGCGCGAACAACCGTCGAAGGGGGTGTGACCTGGCCGGCTGGAAAGTCCTGTAAGGCAACACCCGTATCTGTCTGCCTTGCCATTCCCGCTCTCTATCTCAATTTAGATGCCGAAGAGGCCCCTGCGTATGTCCTTTTCTTCCAATCCCAAGCTTTCTACCGGAGGGGCGGTTCGTACCCAAAAACTTCCCACGCATCCCTCCCACTTCCCTTTCTTTCCCCACCGGGTCCTGCAACGTTCCCCACGATTTTAGCACGCACGGAGACAGCGAATGATCGAAAAACCTGCCGAAATTCAACCCCGATTCGCCCGATGGGTCTTCGATCCGCCGGTTGTGTGCGGCATCATTCGAATCGCAAAATTTCGACCGGCAAAATACGCGCCGCCGAGCGCGCCGGCAAAATCGTTGCCGCCACACTGATGGCCAGCGCAGCAACCGCAATCCAGATCGCGTCGAAAGCGTTGGCATGAAACGGCACGTAGGGGATCGCGTATACCTCTGGGTTTAAAGGAATCAGCCGCCAGCGGTCTAAAACCCACGCCAGCCCGTAGCCGAGAACCAAACCAGCCAGTGTGCCCGCGATGCTTACAGCCAGCCCTTCGAGCACAAAGATCCGGCGAATCTGCGCGCGGCGCGTGCCCATCGCCATCAGCACAGCAATATCCCGAGCACGATCGCTGACCGTCATCGTCAACACGACGAGGATATTCAGGCCCGCGACAAAGGTGATGAGCCCAATAAAGAGAGCCGTGACCAATTTCTCGAGGCTCAGGGCGCGGAACAGCGCGCGGTTCTCGTCCATCCAGGTGGTTGCCAAAAAACCAGGGCCGGCTCGGCCGACCAAGCGATCGGCCACCCGGCGCGCGTCGTCCAGCTTGTTGACGCGTACCTCCAGTAGGCTAACGACGTCGCCGACGCCCGCCAGCGCCTGGGCCGAAACGAGCGTGACGAATCCCCAGTTTGCGTCGTAGTCATAAAAACCCGAGTCGAAAATGCCGCCAACGCGAAATCGCCTGGCTCGCGGCAAGAGCCCGAACGGCGTCAGGGTTCCCTGCGGACTGGTGAGCGTCACATAGTCGCCGGCGGAGATTTTCAGCTCTTGCGCTAGAATGCGACCGATCAGCAGCACCGGAATGTCATCGGCAGCGGGAGCAAGACTCGAGCTTCCCTCCGATACGTGTTCCAGAGCCTCTCCGGCGCCACGAGCTAGTTCCGGGTCGACTCCCTTCAGCACGATTCCCCGCGCTCGCCCGCCCGAAGACAGCAAAACGGTATTGTAGACAGCCGGTTCGATCGAATGCACGCCGGGCGTTTGGCTCAGCCGCTCGATCTCCTGCGAATAGTTGCGGATTCCTTCTGGGTTGAGCGGCTTCAGGTTGACATGTGCCGTCACGCTGAGCAGCCGATCTCGAATGGCTTGGCGGAAGCCCGTATTCATCGACAGCGCGATCACGAGAGTCGAGACGCCCGCCGCCACACCCAGGACCGCCAGCAAGGTAACCAATCGCAGCACTGTGGGGCGGTAGGGCGAGCGCAGGTACCTAAAAGCCACCAACGATTCGAATTTCATGTTGGAATTTCGCCTTTCGGCGAGTGTGTCTCAGGCGGTGCTGCGTCAGCGCGCAATAAGGGGAACAAGATGACTTCGCGGATCGCATGGGAGTCCGTCAAGAGCATCACCAGTCGGTCGATTCCGATTCCCTCGCCAGCTGTCGGCGGAAGGCCGTGGCTGAGTGCGCGGAGGTAGTCGACGTCCACTTCTTTGGGCGCTTGCCCTCCACCCTTTTCCACCTGTGCGCGGAATCGGCGCTCTTGATCGGCGGGATCGTTCAGCTCGGAAAACCCATTGGCAATTTCCATCCCATTGACGAAGAGCTCGAATCTCTCGGCAAGCGACGGATCGTCTTGGCGGCACTTGGCGAGCGGGGATATCTCGGTCGGAAAATCGTATACGAATGTGGGTTGCGTGAGATGGCCCTCCGCGACCGCTTCAAACAGTTCTCCGGTAAGCTCGCCATCGGCGAGATTCCCGTCGCCGACTGGCTCGCCGCCTGCAGAACGCGCCCATCGATTGTAACGCTCGGCAACTTCCCGCGCCCCGCCCTTGCGACTGAGTTCAACCAGAGTCGGTTGTACCCCTGCCGCTTCGGGCCAATATTGGCAGATCGCCTCACGCATGGAGAGCCGTGTGAAATGCCCAAAGTCGATCTCGGTCTCCCCGTATCGAATTTTCGTGCCTCCTGAGACTGTCCCGACTAACACGCGCAGGAGTTCTTCGGTTAGATCCATCAACTCGGCTGCGTCGCTATAGGCTTGATAGAACTCCAGCATGGTGAACTCGGGCTGATGGATGGCGTCGATTCCTTCATTGCGAAAATTACGGTTGATTTCATATACACGGTCGAATCCACCCACGACCAAGCGTTTCAAATAGAGTTCCGGCGCGATTCGAAGATACAAATCCATGTCGAATCGGTTGTGGTGCGTGATGAACGGCAGTGCCGTGGCCCCACCTAGAATAGGGTGCATCATGGGGGTCTCCACCTCCAGGTAGCCACGCTGGTCAAGGAATCGTCGCAGCTCGCGAATGATCTGGGCTCGGCACAGAAAAATGGCACGGGTCCGCTCGTTCACCAGCAGATCCAGATACCGGCGGCGATAACGCATTTCCACATCGGCAAGCCCGTGCCATTTTTCCGGCAGCGGCAGCAACGCCTTCGTGAGAAGTTCGAGCCGCTCCACGCGCACGCTGAGCTCATTCGTCTTGGTGCGGAAAAGCGGGCCCGATACGCCTATGATGTCGCCCAGATCGAACAGCTGGAAGAGCCGGAAGGCCTTTTCGCCGACCACGTCAAGTTTGACGTAGATCTGCAGCCGCGCGCCTTCGGCCGCAAGGTGTGCAAAAGCCGCCTTGCCATGCGGCCGGAGCGCCACGATTCGCCCGGCCACGGCGACCGACACCGGTTCTGCCAGAAGCTCTTGTGCCGTCTGATGACCAAATTGTTCAGCGATCTGTCGCAAGGTATGAGTGGCGTTGAACTTGTGCGGATAAGCTCGGTATCCAAGAGCTCGGATCTCAACGAGTTTTTTCTGACGTTCCCGGTACTGATCGAGTGGTTCAAAGTCCAACGGGCGATCCTTTCCGACGGAGGGCGCAGCGGTGAGCCGGGCGGCAGTATAACGGGGCGATTTAACGAGCGTCAAGAAAGCACCCCAACCCCACCCAGGTGATATACTGCTATCTAGGCATGTTCTTTCGAACCCCATCTGAGTGCGCCCAGCGACGGGTCTGTGAAGATTGGAAGGCTGCTTTGCCGCGCGAAAAGGCCCGAACCTTTGATGCGCTCGTCCGGCAGTGGGAGTGTAACTTTGCCATGATGAGCATCGCGCTCGACGAAGCGGTTTCCTTGCGCAGCCGCGGAGAGTTGATCTGCGCCCGGCAACAGGTTTCGATCGCTGCCGAATTGCTCGAGCCGCTGGCGGAGGCTTTGACCTCGTTGTGCAAGACTCTCTCGCTGTGCGGGCGGCGTCTGGCTGTGCTTCCGGCGGTCGAACCCCTCAATACCACCTTTTTCCGCGGTAACACGGGCCGTAGTGCCGCTTCCTGGAATCAGATCCTGCACCGCGTGCTTTTTGCCAACCGGTCTCGCTTCTTGCATAAATTGCGAATTCTCTCCGATACTATTGAGCTGCTCGGGCGCGAGTTCAGCGAAGCCGCTGGTGACATTTCCAAAGGTTTGGCCATACAACCTCATCTTTGTTGGGAACGGCTCGATTGCCTGCATTACGATTTCAATACCTGCCTGCGCGAAACAGAAGTGGTCCTGAAGTGCTTCCTTCGCATCGTGCCGGCCGAGCAGTTGCCTGCGTTGAACTGCGAATTGGACACTCCGGTCGAACCGAGCCGCCGTCCTTCTCTAAAGCCTCGCCTTTCCCGCGCCCCCGCCTAGCGGCCCGCGCTGGACGCCGAGAGCAATTCCGACGAAAATAACCGGGACTGGCAGCCGTCGCTCTAGCACTCAAGGGAACCTCTTTGCCCTCAACCGCTCTGGACACAAGCTGTTATCTGGCTCGAACAGGTTGTACAACTTCTCGGGAGGCTGACGCATCGCACCGGTGGATGCGTCTTGACGGGTAGCGTGGCCCGAGCGAGGCGAACCGAGACTGGGGAGATTCCGGAATCAGAATCAATCCGGCTTGCCCAGCAAGGCGATCCGGCGGCGTTTGAGCGCCTATATCAATTGCATAGCCGCAGGGTCTATTCGCTTTGTCTGCGAATGGTGGGGAATACGGCCGAGGCAGAGGATCTAACGCAGGAAGCGTTCCTGCAGCTCTTTCGCAAGATTTCCACTTTTCGCGGCGAGTCGGCGTTTTCCACCTGGCTTCATCGCCTGGCGGTCAACGTCGTGCTGATGAAACTGCGCAAGAAGTCGGGCAAGGAGACTTCGCTCGAGCAGGTGACTGAACCAGACGAGGAATCCGGTGGTCCACGGCGGGATTTCGGCGCCGCCGATCTGAAATTGAGCGGCTCGCTGGACCGAGTGAACCTCGAGCGCGCTGTGGGTCAATTACCGCCTGGCTACAGAGCGGTGTTCGTGCTGCATGATGTCGAGGGGTATGAGCACAACGAAATTGCGGCGATCATGGGCTGTTCGATCGGGAACTCGAAATCGCAGTTGCACAAGGCGCGGATGCGTCTACGCGAGCTGCTCCACGAAGAGATTCGTAACAGGGCACGTGCAGAGCGCCGAGCGGCGGGAAACGCCTCGAATCGCGAGGACTGAAGACCATGGCTGTGATGAACTGTAGCGACTTCCAAGATCAGCTGGACCGCTGGATGGAAGGTGAGCGTTCCCCCAATGCCCGTGCGCACCTGGACGAGTGTCCTGCTTGTCGCAGTCTGGTCGAAGATTTGAACACCATCTCCCAAGTGGCCCATTCGATCGGTGCGGTCCAAGCGGCTCCTTCCGACCGACTTTGGGCTTCCCTCAGAACCCAGCTCGCCCAGGAGGGCCTGATTGGCGGCGAACGCCGCCTGGCCGTACTGGGATGGTTCGAGGGAGTTCTTTCGGCCTTTCCCCGTCCGGCCCTAGCCGGGGCGTACCTGGTAGCACTGGTCGGCGTAAGTCTGGCTCTGGCCGGTCCGGGCTACCAACGGTTCCGTTGGAACCAGAACTCGACCAGGCCTCTCAGCGCGCAGTTGAACACGGCCGAGCAGAACACGATGGCGATGATGAATTCCGATCCCGCCGTCGCGGCTTCGCTCGAGAAGAATCTCGCGATTGTTGACAACTATATCGCTTTGTGTGAAAAAAGCGTGCAGGAAGAGCCCGAGAGCGAGATCGCGAGAGATTATCTCTACGACGCCTATCGACAGAAGGCGGACCTCCTCGCGCAAATGACCGAACGCGGAGACGGTCGATGACTGCCCAGTCCTCTCTTCGAATCCCGCGCCCGTGGAAAGCTGCCCGTGTGCTTGTCCCCGGCCTTTTGTTGATCAGCGCCGGGCCCGCGCTCGCCGACCGGCTGGAGCGCCATTTCAAAGTGGAAGCGCATCCCGTGGTGACCATCCATAATCCGACGGGTACGGTCGCCGTACGCGCCTGGACCAAGTCTGAGGTTATGGTCGTCGCCCGACGTGCTACCGATCGCGTCGAAGTAGATGCCGAGCTGAACGCCAATCGCGTCGAGATTATGACGCGCCAGATTCCGGACAACGCTTCGCCGAACGATCTGCGCGCGGATTTCGAGATCAGCGTACCAGAGGATACCGAGCTGCAGATTCATAACGATTCAGGCGGTGTGAACGTATCGAACGTTCTCGGGGACATGAATGTCGAAACCATCGGCGCGGATGTGGCTTTAGAAGACGCGGCTGGCTATCTCACGGTGAAGACCGTTGAGGGCGCTTTTCGGTGCGCGCGTTGCGCCGGACGAATTGAGGCCTCCTCCATTAGCGGGAATCTCCGTTTTATCGATGTGCGCAGCTACCACGTGCGCGCACAGACCTCGGAAGGCAACATTTTTTTCAACGGACAATTTTTTCCCAACGGCATCTATCAGCTGAAAAACTACAGCGGCGTCATTGAAGTCCGGTTTTCGCCCGGTGATTCGTTTGACATCAGCGCGACCTCGCTCAAAGGCAAAGTAAACAACGAGGCCAAGCTCACTCCCTCCTCCCATCACCACCTGTCGCCGCGGTTCGGCAACGCACTATTCGGTACGATGAACACCGGTCGCGCCAAAGTCGAGCTCAGCTCCTTCGATGGTACAATCAACATCCTGAAGCGAGATTGATGGCGTGCCCAAGCGAGCCCGAGATCCAGTTTGAACCCGTTCATGGCTGCTGAAATTCGCGCTCGCCGGCTCGTTTGCCTCACCGGCTTCATGGGTAGCGGTAAATCCACCATCGGACGCCTGCTCGCCGGACAGTTGGGATGGACGCACGTCGACCTCGACCGCCGCATCATGGAAGCTTCCGGCTCCAGCATTCCCGAAATCTTTGCACGCGCCGGTGAGGCCGAATTCCGCAGGATCGAGAACGAACAGCTGGCGCGCATCGTCGTGGAATCCGACACAGCGCACAAGCCGCGCGTCGTTTCCCTGGGCGGTGGCACCATTGCGCAGCCGCAAAATCTAGCGCTGCTTCGCGAACACGGCGCCACTCTGATTTGGCTGCACTGCCCCGTCGAGGAACTTCTTCGACGCTGCGCCCAGATCACCGACCGCCCGCTATTCCGGGACGAGGCCAGCTTCCGGCGCCTCTACCAAGAACGCCTACCCACCTACGAACTGGCCGACCATCGCGTCGACAGCGATACCGATGCGTGGCGCGTCGTGGAGCAAATTCTCGCGCTGGGCATTTTTCCGAAGGTTCCCGCATGACCCGTCCTAAACGCCACGCGGTGATCGTAACGGCGGCATCGATCGCCCTGGCCAGTGCCTGGAACGTTCCACCACCCCTCACATCGGTTCAGGCATACGCAGCCGCTTCGCCGGCCCCGGCAGCCACGCCTGTTTTGGTACCGGACAAAGGACGTTTCCGAATTCTCGTCAACGGCCAACAGATGGGCAAGGAAGAATTCGAAATCAACCCCGACGCTGGCAATTGGTTCGCGCGCGGTAGCTCGGAAATCCAAACCTCCGAAGGCACCACCCGTGTCTCGGGCACCCTCGCCCTCCGCTCCGACGGCAGTCCGATGCACTACCAGTGGGCCACCGAAGGCAAGAAAAAAGCCTCTGCCACTATCGACTTTAGCAGTCTCACGGCAACGATCGAACTCCATCTGCAAGACGCCAAACCGTATACGCAACAATTCACCTTTAACACGTCTCCGATTGCAGTCCTCGACAACAACCTGTATCACCAATACGCGATTCTTGCGTGCCTGTACGACCGCCAGAAAAAAGGTCCGCAGACCTTCTCGGTCCTCGTTCCACAGGAGCTTACGCCCGGCACGATCACCGTCGATTCAGTTGGCATCGAAGACGTCGCTGGCAAGAAGCTCGAGGAACTCACCGCCAAGACGGCAGACCTCGAAGTGGACCTCTATCTCGACAGTGGGCGCCTGGTGCGGCTGGCCGCTCCCAGCACGAACGCCGAAATCGTCCGGGAATGATGGGGAAGAACCCTCTCAAAGCGGCCGTTCGTGTTCCAGAAGCAAGCGGATGCCGCCATTGACGGTTCTGACAGAGATCGCACCGCCCCCACGGCCCAGTCTGCCGTGAAAGTCGCGTGAGCCAGGCAACGCCGCGGTCGACGTCACGGGGACTTCCGAATACAGATCGCCGTTCATGTTGTGAACATTCAAATCCGCGCGCGCGTCCCAGGGAAGCCCGAGTTCGACCGAGCCGTTGACGGTTTCCAGATTCATCGGGGCGCCGTCGGCCAGCTCGCGCAGCTCCAGGCGCAGGTTGCCATTCGTCGTCTTGGCGTTGAACCGTCCGGAGCTTTCCAGGACTTCGACATCTCCGTTCACCGAGCAAAGCTCGCCGCTGCCATCGATGCCGCGAACGATCAAGCTGCCGTTCACGGTGCGAACGCTACCGAGCAGAACGCGATTGGGCACGTAGATGTGATACTCCACGGCGACGCCTGCGCCCTCCCCGTCGGGGTAGCGCGTGTGAACATCGACCTTATCGGGATGACTGTCGACCTCGATCTCGACGCGATCGACATCGCGCGGGTCGTTCTCCGCCGTCTTGACGGCGCGGACTTCCACTTCATTGCGGTCCCACCCCTCGACCTGCACCGAGCCATTCACGTTTTCGAGAACAAACTGGCCGCCTGAATGAAGCGGATAGGTTCGCTCGAACACGCGCTCGGTTGTCGCCAAGCTAGGAAAGGGAACCAGCAGGATCGCGGCCACCGCCACCGCCAACAGCCGCGTTGGGCAAGACACGGAAAAAACAGACTGCGTCGTCGTTTGCACGTTACGCCCCTCCAGTGCAATTTGCGAGACCGTCAGAATTCCATGAACCTACATACTCCTATACGATTCCTGCCACACTTTTGTTTCCTAAGGCTTAGGGAGTGGCAAGCCCTGCTTCATCAACTGCTGCTCGAGCTCCTCTGTCTGCTTCTGCAGTTGAGCCATCTGCTGTTTATACAGCTCCATCTGTTTGTCGACGTCACTCAGAACAAAGCGAATATTGCCTTGGGCGGTACGCAGACGAAGCAGCTCGCCGCCGCCGTTTAGCATTCCTTCGGCGTGTACGCTGTGCTCCTTGGAGGTCTCGTCGCGGCTCACTTTGAGCGAAAAAGCGGGGTCTACGATGACGCGATGCTCATCGCCCTTCTCGACCTGAGCGTCAATGGTAATCGGTAGCTCGCGGGGAAGGTGCACGATGATGTCACCGTCGCTCGATTGCAAATCGCACGTGCCGGCAGATTTTGGCGGCGCCACAAACCATGCCGTAATCCCACCGGAGCTCGTGGAGGCTTTCACGGGGCTGTCCACCTGCGTCAAATAGATGCTCCCGCCGCCGGTTTCCAGATCGGTTGGCCCGAACATGCGAACTACGCGAATGCCACCGCCGCTGGTTTTGGCTCTTACCAGGCCCGCGGCTTCACCCACCTGAATTTCACCGCCGTCGGTTGAAGCCGTCAGATCGGCTCCGGAATGGCCGAGTGTGATATTGCCGCCACCGGTCTCCAGATGCGCCGTGCCCTGGATCGAAGCCACGCGAATATGGCCGCCGCTGGTGTGCAGCGACGCGTTGCCGGCAATCGAACCGATGACGATGTGGCCGCCGCCCGTGTTGGCATAAAGCTCCCCGGCCACACTCCGGGCGACAATGTTTCCGCCACCGGTCTCCAGACGTGCCGGGCCGCCAATATCGCCTGCCGTAATATTGCCGCCTGCCGTCGATAGCTTCACGTGGCCTTGAATCTCCGAAGCATCGATATTGCCGCCGCCAGTGGAAACTTCAAGATTCACATTTTTCGGAACAGTCAACTCGAGGGTCGCCCAGAGGCGGCCGGTCCAGCGCCGGCCCGGCGCTTCGGCATTCAACGCGACTCCGTCCTGTTTCTGGCTGACCGAGACGGTGAAACTCTTCAGTAGCTGTTCGGCACCCTTCTCCGAGCCGTCGGTTTCAAGATGAATACGGTAGTCGATTTTGTCGGCGTCGTGTGCGTGCACGACGATGCTGCCCAGTTCGGTGGAGAGCCGAACGCGTTCGCCGTCATGTGTGGGAACCGAACCGGTAAGATCCTGCGTAAGGCGCGAGCCGGAATCCGAAGGGCGCCCCTCGACGTTCCTGTGTCGCGCTTGAGCCGTCCCGATGGCGATCACGGTCACCATCGCCACCGTCGAAATTCCCGTCGCGGCGTCTAGCAGGAAACGACGACGGGCAGCTGCTGCCATCATTCTATCGAACCTCATCAGAATTTGGCGCGGGGACCCAGCTCGCCAAGTGCCGCCGCGCTTTGCAAGCGGATGTATGTGTTGGGATCGTTCTGCATGCGGTCACGCAGAACCGAAATCATGTGGTCGTCGGAAGGTGCATCGCCCTTCTCGGCGATGCCGCGCAGCGCATTGACGGCTTCCACGCGGACACCGGGATTTTGATCCTCTACCAGAGCGTCCAGCAAGGTTTCAAGAACAGGATCGTCCGGCTGCGCGCCTTTCAAAGCTTCGAGGGCCTTTAGCCGCACCGCCGCGTTGTGATCGGTGCGGATGGCCCGGCACAGCGCTGAGCGAACGTCCGGATCGTTTTCGCGCGAGCGCAAGCATTCGACGGCATCTAGACGAATGTCCGGACAGATGCGGTCGCCCTTGGCCAGAATGCCGACCAGTACGCTTTTGACGTCATCGTCGTCCACCGTGCCGCGCACCGTTACGGGCTGCTGCGCCCTCAGCTGGAGCTCGACGTGCGCGGGCCCTTCCCCGCCCGACGGTACGACACTGATCCCTGCAACGTCGGCTGTGTGTAAATCAATTGACGTGGGGATGGATTCGGTGAGGTTTGAGGAAAGGCTCGTGGACGCACCGTCCGGCGTCTGAGGTGGCGTGGGGCGGCGCAGAAGCCGCGGCCCCAAAATCCCTACCGTGAAGCCAATCAACAGCAGCATCGCTGCGCTCCAAGCCGGACGAGGCGCGATCCAGCTTGACGGAAGTCGTGATCCGAAGACGCGGGCCAGCCAACCGCGATCCTCTTCATGATCGAGCGCATCGTCTAAGCTGTTGCGGCAGGATGCCAGCAACGCCGCATCCGGTTCGATGCGATTCGCCGCGACCAGCGTGATCATTTCTCGCTCCTCGGCGAGTTGTCTCGAGCACCCTGCACAGCTGGCCAGATGCGCCACGACTTGCGATTGTTCACCAGGATCTAACTCATCCCCCGTCGCGAGCAACGTCAGCAGGGGCTGCCACTCGGCACACGGCTGAGCGACCTTGTCCCCGCGTGGGGAGCCGACGGCCGGATTGGGGTTTTCGGTCATGGTTTAACGCAGCGACGCGAGCGATTCACGAAGCTTCCGCGTCGCGCGGAACAGAGAATTCTTGGCTGTCTCTTCCGACGTGCCAAGCAGATCGCCGATGGCCCGCAGTCGCAAGCCTTGAAAATGCTTCATCTCAAAAACCAGTCGCTCCCGCGGGGACAGACGCTTTATGGCTTCTTGTATATGCTGACCGAGCTCCTGTCCCAAGAGGTTTTTTTCGGGATCGGCCGCCGCACGTAGTTCCGCTTGGCGATCGAAGAAATCGCGGATTCCGCCCTCCGTGCCCTCCGCGACCGGTGCTTGCTCTTCCCGATGGCTGGTGCGCCGGCGGAGGTGATCGAGCGAGACATTGGTCACAATCCGATACAACCAGGTGTAGAAGCTGCACTCAAAGCGGAACCTATGGAGGTTGCGATACACGCGCAAAAAAGCCTCCTGGTAGATGTCCTGCGCCTCCTCGGGTCGATGAACCAGATGGAGGGCCAAACGCAGGACATCACGGTCATAGCGGCGTACTAAATCCTCAAATGCCAGGCGGTCGCCTGACTGGGCCTTTCGGACCAGCGCGTGCTCTTCTGCGAGCCTCACCGCCGCTGCCTGGCGCGCATCTCCCTCGAGTGCGACGCTCATCCCCATCGTTTCGTTCGTTCGGCCGGAACCCTCGCCACCCTCTGTTTCGGCGCCGCGAGTGGGCCGGTCAGCTCCGGCCCCCAGCCTGTCTCCTGGCTCCCAACTCATAGACGCCCCGGAAGGCCGTTGGTTAGCAGCCGAAGAGGCCATTTTGGCATCCTCGGGATGCTCGGCCAAGGGACCGTTCAAGGCGGGCTCCCCGCCTGGAGAGGGGTCGGAAGCGCTCGATGGGAAGATCATCGCAGCTCCGGAACTAGTCTCGCCTCAATCGGAGGGTTCATACAACTGATATACGTTTCTGGCTATCCGGTTTTTGCAGACAAATTGGCTGGAGGAGGAAGCGATCAGCCGTGCCGCACGTAGGTGCCCAGGCGAATCAGTCCGTAGACCGCGACGCAAACCAGGAAATCAACGCCCATGCCCAGGTCGATGTCTGAGCCATGGTGGCGCAGCGCATCGGGGAGGTGGGGGGCGAGGGAAAAGTAATAGATCACCTGAGCAAGGAGAATGGCGATGAGGTATTCGAGCCATCGCCGAGGGGTCACTCCGAGGAATTGACGCGCCATTTTCTCTCCCCTCACAAGCGCGGGGCCCCTTAGTTGTGCCTGATGAACTGGCCTTTTGTCCCCGTAAGCGAATTGTAGACGGTTTCGATGAAGGCGTCCGTATTGACGAAATCACCGCTCCATTTCTGCCAGGGCGCCAGGATTTTCTCCCGTTTCATCTGATCCAGGGTTTGGTGGTCGGCGAGCGCCTTCTCGATCACGGCGGTGGTTTCGCGCAGCATCCGAGCAAAGGCGCGAACATCGTCGAGATTCGCAAGAGCGCCGTGGCCTGGGATCACTTTGACGTCTCCGGGCAGCTGGGCAGCGACCTTCTCGCATGCGTCGGCCATGCCCTGAACCGTGCCCCCACTGGCCACGTCAACGAAAGGGAATCCGTAGCGGACGAAGTCGTCCCCCATATGCACCACGTGGTTTTTCGGGAAAAAAATAACCGAGTCGCCGTCGGTGTGGCCGGCCGGAAAATGCAACGCGCGGATGTCTTCGCCGTTAAGGTGAACGGTCACATCGTCAGCAAACGTAATGATCGGAAGTGCGGCCTTGGGCTGGGGCGGATTCTGCGTTTGGATCGAGCCGCCGTTGCCGCCGGGACCGCCTGTCTCGAGGCGCTTGCGGACGTTATCGTGGGCGATGATGGTGGCGCCGGCACTCTCGAAAGGCAGGTTCCCCCCTGTGTGGTCGCCATGAAAATGAGTATTCACGACAAAACGCACCGGCTTGTCCGTGATCCCGAGATTGTGGAGGGCGGCCTGAATCTTTTCGGCCAACGGCGCAAATTCATCGTCCACAATGACGATGCCGTCCTCACCCACCGAAGCAGCAATGTTGCCGCCCTGGCCTTCCAGCATATAAATGTTGCCGGAAACCTTTGTGACTTTGATTTCGACCTTGGAGAAATCCTGTTGCTGTTGGGCCGTTGCCAGAGCGGGCCAAAGCAAGATGATCAGGGCAAGTCTCGGCATCGGTGATCCCCTCCCTCAAAGCGCGGGGATTCTACCATCGAAAGCTGGGGAAAGCTGGATTTCCGCGTTAGGATCGGTCTTAACATGGCGGTTCTGCTGAATACTCCTGTCAAATATCTAAAAGGGGTCGGTCCTGAGCGAGCCACGCTGCTGGAACGACGCGGCATCTTGACGGTCGCAGATTTGCTTGCCTATCTTCCTTTTCGTTACGAGGATCGCATCCGGTTCACGCCGATTGCGGAAATGGTTCCAGGCCAGTTCCACACGACTCTGGTGGAAGTGGGCAGCGGAGGAGGGAAGACGGTTCGCTTTCGGCACGGACGGGGGCCGGTTTTTCACGTGACGGTGCGAGACCCATCGGGCTCCATCCACGCACGGTTTTTCCACGGCGCCTATCTAGAAGGGCGCCTCAAGCCGGGACAGCGGCTCGTACTCTATGGGAAGGTGGATGTCGATCCCTATCGGCCGGGGCGTTTGGAGATGGTGAATCCGCAGATCGAGTTCTTCACGACTGGCGACCACGCATCCGCCGATTCGACCGAAGTGGGCCGCATCGTCCCGATCTATGAGGCCATCGGCGCGATCAGTTCGCGGCTCCTGCGGCGGATCATCTACGGCGCGCTCTCGAACCTCCCGGAACAACTGCCCGACCCGCTGCCCGATGAGATTTGCCAGCGCTGGCGGTTCCCAACCAGGCGCGAGTCTTTGCTCTACTCCCATTTTCCGCCGAAGAACCAAAGCCTGGAATTGCTGAACGATTTTCGTAGCCCTGCGCAGGTGCGGCTTATTTTCGAGGAGTTTTTCTACTACCAGCTGGCGTTGGCCCTGCGCAGGCAGCGCGAGCATCGCGAAGTCGGCATTGCCATGAGGGTTCGCGAGGGAGCGATTCGCGAGGCCGTGAAACGCATCCTTCCCTTTAAACCAACCCCGGCACAGAAGCGCGTGCTAGCCGAGATCGCGGCGGACCTCGAAAAGCCTCATCCGATGTATCGGCTGTTGGAAGGCGATGTGGGAAGCGGGAAGACCATCGTGGCGCTCGAAGCGGCGACCATCGTGATCGAAAACGGCTACCAGGTGGCGCTGATGGCGCCGACCGAGATTCTGGCGGCGCAGCACTTCTTGTCGGCACGGCGCGTGTTTCGCCAGGCCGGTTACGGTGTGGATCTGATCGTGAGTGGACAAAAGCGGAGAGAACGCCAAGCCATACTCACGCGTGTCGAAAGCGGGGAGGCCCAGATCGTCGTGGGGACGCATGCGTTGATCGAAGAGCCGGTGAAGTTTCGCCGGCTCGGGCTTGTGATTGTGGACGAGCAGCATCGCTTCGGTGTGTTGCAGAGAAAGCGCCTCATCGAAAAGGGCGTGTCGCCTCACGTGCTGGTGATGACGGCGACACCGATCCCGCGGACTCTCGCACTCACGCTTTACGGCGACCTCGATCTTTCCCTGATTGACCAAATGCCGCCGGGCCGTACACCGGTAACAACACGTTGGGCTCAGGATCGAGAACGGGCGGGCGTATGGGAGTTGGTGAGACGCGAAATCGAGCGAGGGCGCCAAGCCTTTGTGCTCTATCCTGTGATCGAAGAATCCCAGCAGGAGCTGAAGGCGGCAACGGCAGAATACGAGCGACTCGCCAAGAGTGTTTTCCCGAACCTGTGTGTGGGCCTGCTTCATGGGCGTTTGCCGAATGAGGAAAAAGAATCGGTGATGGAGGAGTTCCGGCGCGGCGAAATCCAAATTCTGGTGTCCACGACTGTCATTGAAGTCGGCGTGGACGTGCCCAATGCGACCGTCATGGTGATCGAGCATGCCGACCGGTTCGGACTGGCGCAGCTTCACCAACTTCGGGGACGGATAGGACGCGGATCAGAGAAATCCTACTGCATCCTGGTGGCTCCCAAAACGATCACACCGGAGTCGCGAGAGCGCATCGAAACCATGGTGGCCACATCCGACGGATTTGAGATAGCCGAGCGTGACCTGAGACAGCGCGGTCCTGGAGAATTCTTTGGAACGCGGCAGCATGGCGATGGAGCTTTCTCGTTTGCGCAGCCCCTGCGCGACCATGAACTGTTAGAGAGCGCGCGGCAGGAGGCGTTTCGCCTGGCCGAGAACCCGTCGTGGGTAGACGAAGTCGTCAGGCGGCTCAAAGCGGCTAGCCCTCTGTGGCCGAAGAGATATCAGCTGGCGTCGGTGGGATAGATGACGCGCGCTGGCAGGGATCATCAGTGCGGGTGATCGCCGGGAAATTTCGTAGCCGCCGGCTCAAGGGGCCAGGACGATTGGCCCTGCGGCCCACGAGCGACCGGCTGCGCGAAACGCTCTTCAATATTCTGGGGCCTGCAGTGGAGGACTCGCTGTTCGTCGATCTCTACGCAGGGACCGGAGCGATCGCGATCGAGGCCATCAGCCGCGGGGCTAGACAAACGATCCTGATCGAATCGAGTCCCCGAGCCGCGCGGCTCATTCGCCACAATTTAGCTGCGCTGAGGATTTCGTCCGGCGTCGAAGTTATCGAGGCGGATGCTTTAGCCGGCCTGAGGAAAATCGCGGACCGCCGTCTAGTGGCCGATTTCTTCTTTCTCGATCCTCCCTACGAAAGGACGGAAGAACATCTTCGTGCTCTGGAATTCCTCGATCGATCGCGTCTGGTCGCGCCACAAGGTTTGGTGATCGTTGAACACGCAAGTGGAATGGAGACCCCTAACAGGCTCGACCGACTGGAATGCACGCGACAAGTCGAGCAGGGCGATGCCACCCTGAGTTTTTATCGCCTTCTAGCCGCTGCCTGATAATCAGAACGCGGCGTCCTAAGGAGGTATAATGCCCGAGTCCATGCCGTCCCCTTCCGAGACCGGGCCGCCTCCCAGCACCGACTCATTGATCGAACTCTCGCCCCATGCCCAACTGCCTCGGCTGGATCTGGGCATCGACTGGGGGACACGTGGGCAAGAGTTTCGCAGCAGTCTGGCGAGCCTTTTCACCGGGCCACGGGCGCCCCGGGACGGCCAAACAGTGGGGAGCGACGCCTTACGTGTAGAGTGGATTGAAGGGCGGCTGCCATGGCGAGCGTTGGGGGCCTCGAGTGTGTGGCACGTCGCTGTCATCGCGCTGTTAATCTTGCCGATTTGGGGATTTCTGCCGCACAGCACACCAACACTCGCGCCGGTTCAAATCGAGGTAAGCTGGTACGGGGGATCAAAGGAACTGCCGCCCATCTCGCTGCCCGCCCCGGTAGCCAAGCCGGCCGCGCCACCCAGACAAACGGAAGCCGCATCCAAGCCAGCCGAGCAAAACGGAGCCGATGCGTTTCACCCGCGCCAGAGCATTCTCTCCGTCCCGATTCACGTGACGCACCCGCGGCAGACCTTGATCCGTCCCGACGCGCCGAACGCCCCGCCTAAGGTTGTTCCGCAGTTGCCGAACATCGTCGAGTGGAATGCCCCTGAGTTGGCCAGGCCGAAGTTTCAGCTTTCCGCGGTAGCTTCAGCGCCAAAGATTGAAGAGCGCAAACTGCAGAGTGTGGCAGCGCCGGAGGTGCCGAACAACGAAAGGAATGCGGGCCCGATGAACGTTCCTGCCAAACCCGTCGTAATCGCGCGGCCGCAAATACCGTTAAGTGCAATGTCTCAACCGACCATGCGCCACCAGGGAGCAAGTGCCGATGCTCCTGCCCCGGACCTCGGCGGCGGTATGGCCAACGACTCGATCACGCGCAACGTGATAGCGCTTTCGTCCACTCCCGGACCTCCCGCTCCGGTGGCAGCCGTGCCCGAAGGAAATCTGGCGGCGCGCATTTCGATGTCGCCGGAGGGACCGAAGCCCGGCGAGCCTGGAGCGGAGAATCGCGCCCCCACCTCGACGGCCGCCGGGGGAGGCGGCCGCTCGGCCACCAGCGTGGAGAGCGCGGCCGGACCGGCTGGTTCGAGTTCGCTGCCGGCGGCGGTGAGCGTCGCAGCTGTGGCGGGGTCGCGCGTGAGCGGCGGCGGGGGAATCGCTGCGGGAGAAGGCCGCTCTGCAAAGCCGAATCTCACTCCCAAGGGGTCCTCTGGGCCGGCCATTGGTACCCAGCGCGGTCCGATCGATACGAGCAAGCTGGCTGCGGGTCTGCCCCCGGAAAAAATTCTTACCGGCAGCGAGATCTATACGATGCACGTCAACCTGCCCAACGTGACCAGTGCCAGCGGAAGCTGGATCCTGAATTTCGCCGAGCTCGACGAAGACGAACAGCCGACGTATCGGCGCAAAGAGCGTCTGGCAGATCCTGTGCCGGTCCATGTGACAGACCCGAAGTATCCGCCGGAGTTGATCAAAGGCCACGTGCACGGGGAGGTGGTGCTCTACGCGATCATTCGCAGAAATGGATCGGTGGATAGCATTCAAATCGTGCGCGACCTCGATCCTGAGCTGGACCGTAATGCGATCGACGCGCTGGAAAAATGGACCTTCGAACCAGCCAGGCGAGCCGGCGTTCCGGTCGATGTCGAGGCCGTAATCCATGTGCCTTTTAGCTACATCGACCCCAGAGCCTACCCGACGGCCAATCAGTAACCGTTAGTCCGACAGGACCTTCATCAGCCGGAGGATATCTTCTGGCGTGTTGTAGATGTGGGGTGCTATGCGGAGCACCGTCTCGCGCAGACTGACGGAGACGTCTCGGGCGCGCAGCTTCTCATACAGCGCCCGGGTATCGCTTGGATTGCGGGCCGAAAGGCAAATGTACGGGCCGCGTCGTTCACGTTCGGCTGGCGAGGCGAGCACGCATTGGGTACGGGGCAAGCCATCGATGATTTCAGCGACGAGCGAATCGATCAAGCGTTGGACTGCGTCGGTGCCCATGCGCAGTATCAGATCGAGCGAAGAATCAAATGCCGCGAGATTGGTGAAATTGGCGGTCTCGGCCGAATCCCAGCGGCGCGCGCCGGGCATAGGATGCAAGTGGGCGGTCGGCAGAGCATGAAAATCGCGTGCGCCTTCCAGCGCCATGAAATACACGGCACCCAGAGGAAGGCGGTCGACCCATTCACGGGCCACCCAGAAGAAGCCAACCCCGTAGGGACCTAGCAGCCACTTGTATCCGCTCGAAACAGCCATCGAAGCGCCTAGATCGCGGACGCTCAGGGGCATGGCCCCAACCGCTTGCGTGATATCGAGCAACAGTGCGGTGCCACGACCGTCGCATGCACGCGCCAGGCGGCTCGTGTCGAGCCGCACTCCATTATCGAATCGCACAAGGCTCGCCGATATCAGGCGGGTGTGGGGACCGATGGCCTCGATGTAATCGTCGGCTGAGATGAAGCGGCCTCGCGGCTCCACCACCCGCACGCGGAGTTTTCCAGCCTGTTCATAGCGCAGCCAAGTGGAGAAATGGGCGGGAAACTCTCCCCGGCCAACCAACACTTCATCACCCGATCTCCAGTCGATGCTGGCAGCGGCGGCGGCGAGCCCGGTGCTGGCGCCCGTGGTGACCGCGATCTCCTCTGCACAACCTCCGATCAGGCGTGCTACTTTTTTTCGGATGCGATCAGGGAGATCGAAGTAAACACTGTCTGGCAAACGGTAGGGATGCATTTTCCATTCCAGGGCAGTCTGTGCTTGGCGAACCGCTGCCAGCGGCATCGGACCCTGGAGCGCTGCGTTCAGATACGTCACCCCTTCGAAGTCGGCAAATTCGCTCCGACAATGGGTTGCCCAAGCTTGCGTCTCAATGTCCATGTCGTCATTCTATCGATTGGTGGGAGCAACGCAAACCCCGGAAACCAGTGCTGGCGCGGACAATTTGGTCTGTGAGTTGCCCAGCCCAATTCAGAAATGCGCGCGCAGCTCCCGAAACGCCGCCAAAATTAGAAGCTTTCCCGCGCCGCTTTCGAGTTCGGACTTTTCCATTTCCCACGTGGCTGAATGCGGGATGAAGACTGCGTTGAGACCCGATTGAAGCGCCGGATTGATGTCGCTGCGCGGGCTATTGCCGACCATCCAGCCGTGCGCCTTCACAATCTTAAACTGTTCGATCACGCGTACATAGGTGTCGGCGTCCTTTTCCAGCACAATTTCAATGGCTTCGAAATAAGACTGCAGGCCGGAGCGTTCCACTTTGGCAGCTTGTTCAGCCGGCTCTCCCTTGGTGAGGAGAATCAGCCGGTGGCGTTTGGCAAGATACACGAGCGTTTCGGGAACACCCTCGAGGACATGCGGGGGCGTATTTTCAAGCTCGGCCGCCACGCGCTCGATGTCGTGCATAATGTCGCGACGAGCCATGTTCCCGGCCAGTTTCAAGTAGGTATCTTCGAGCGAACGCCGGAAGCTGCGCACGCCGTAACCATGATGGCGAATGTTGCGCCGTTCGGTCTCGTTCAAGATGTGACGGATGTACTCCCGCGTGTAGCCGAGATGCTCCAGCTTGGTGATGAAGTCATCGATGGCCTGCTCAAAAAAGATGTTGTTTTCCCAAAGAGTGTCATCGGCGTCGATGAGCAGCGTGTGGCGCGCCATTCGGAAGACCTGAACAGAGATCTTGCGCCAGCGGGAAACATAAGAGAAGGAGTTTTTTAGCCGAACGCGTCAGGCTGGAGCGGGAAGGAACTCGTAACGCTCGATGCGCGCCGCGACACCGCTGCGGCTATTGTGCGCCTCGACGCGCAGAACGCGGCCGTAGCAGCGAATGTGCACGTCGCCGGCAAGCGTGATCTGCTGCGGAAGAGTGAGGACGAACTCGATGGCGCTGCCCGTCTCCACCGACGCTTCGATCATGAAGTAGAGGCCGCGGAAGCTGACGTCACGCGTCTCAGCCGGTTTTTCCGTTACACCATTTTCAGCCGTAAGCCGGACCTTCAACGGAAGCATCATCGAAAAACGTCGCGCCGCGCGGCGCTCGACCCCGTTTTCCATGAGGCCTCCTCAAACCCGCCCCAACCTACCATCCCTCGATCGAGCCGCGCAATCACTTTTCGGGGCGAAAAAGGCGAAAGCAGGTGGGCGATGGCGGCATTCGCCTCGAAACCAGAGACGTCAAACGTGTATCAAGCCGTGCCGTATTTGACGGCGTAGCGCTGTGTCGTTAGGATGAAGTCTCAATGGAGCCGCTCGGCCCCTGGAACGGTCGACGCACCCGTCCCCGCGCTTCGCTTTGGTTTTCGGTACGCATTGGCTGGCCGGTGGGTCTGCGGGTCCAGGTGAGGGAAACGGTCGAGGTGTCGCACACGATCGGCGGCTGCTCTGGGTCCGAGCGTCGAGTCCATGGGTAAGGTTTTCCACCGTCGATTTTTCCTCGAAGGGCCCGCAGGACGCCTCGAAGCACTTCTCTGGACGGCCGCCGTAGCCGATCCGAGTTTTGTAGCGGTCGTGTGCCATCCGCATCCGCTGTTTGGCGGAACCATGCACAACAAGGTCGTCTACCACACGGCACGGACGCTTCATCACCTTGGCGCCGCGGTGCTGCGCTTCAATTTTCGGGGCGCGGGTCAAAGCCAGGGCGAGCACGCGCAAGGAATCGGCGAACAAAACGACGTTCGGGCGGCACTCGATTACCTCGCCGCAGAATATTCGGGGAAACCGATCCTTCTCGCCGGATTCAGTTTCGGATCATGGGTGGGCCTGCGGGTCGGATGCGAGGATGGTCGCGTATCGCGTCTCATCGCACTCGGCCTTGCCGTGAATACTGTTGATGCCTCCTACCTGCGCCAGTGCGCCAAGCCGAAACTCTTCGTTCAGGGTCGGAACGATCCGTTTGGCTCACGCGAGGACCTGGAAGCGCTGTTCGGGTTGCTTCCCGAACCGAAGCGGCTCGTCTTCATCGAAGGTGCCGATCATTTTTTCGTGGGCCATCTTGACGAAGTCGGAACGGCAATCGCTCGGTGGCTCGATCCATCCAAGTGATCTACCTATTTCTGCGGCTTAAAGAGCTTGAGAAATTGATCCCGTGGAGCCGGCTCGACGCCGATCACTTCGAGGTTCGCGCGCACGTGCTCGACTCGGCTCATGCCGACCAACGCCGTCGTTACACCGGGTACAGAGCGGGCGAATTGCAGAGCCTGCGAAGTATGGCTGCGCAGGCCAAGCGCCTGACCGATGTACGCAGGCAGGCTGCGCGTGAGTTGCCCCTCGAGGAGCGCCGCGCTCGTGACGAGGGTGATTCCTAGCGCCCGTGCCGCCTGCACGATCGCCATCGTCTTACCGCCTACGACCTGATTCGGCCGCAGCAAAGCTTCGGGCATTGCCAGATTCAAAGGCAACTGTAAAAACCGAAAATGATGATCCAAGCCGCCAGCTCCTCGCGCAATCTGCTCCATCGAGGCCAACGATAAATATCCCTGTGCCTTTGGATCCTCTCGGAATGGGTTCCAGGTTGCTAGGCCGTACGCAGCGATTTTGTTGGCCGCGACCGCCGTTTCCAGAAATCGAAATGCCTCGTCGATGCGCCGGCGGAATTCCTCGAGGGAAATCTCGCTCAGCTGCGTTTCTGGATTGTGCAGGTAGAAGACGTCCACGCATTCCACACCGAGGTTCGATAGGCTGCGATCGAGCTGATCGGCGAGATAGCGGGGAGCCAAGCAATGGCAGCCGGCCGCAATTTCCTCTGGACGAAAGATTCCGCGCGCTAGGAATTCCCGTGAAAAATAGGTTTCTGGGTCGTCGGGCATCGCACCATCAGGCGTCAGAAACCCGGCTTTGGTGGAAAGCACAATCTCCTCGCGCGCAAAGCCCTTGGCGGCGAGCGACTGAAGCGCTCGGCCGACGGAGCGTTCGCTGCGCTGGAAGCGGTAGTTTATTGCCGAATCGATCAGATTGATGCCGCCCTCGACCGCGGTGATAATAGCTTCGACGTAAGAGGCGTCGGTGGCAGCATCGGGTTCGCCAAGATACGTACCGATTCCGAGGGACGACAAAAGTAGTCCGCCCGCTGCTTGACGAAAATGTCCTGGGGCCGCTCGCCCCTGAAATCGTGCAGCGTAGCGCCGCGTGCCTTGAGGCGTCGCGCGGCCGCGCGTTTCAGGGCTGCCTGTTGGGGAAGACGACATTGCCATCCATCCTTCGAAGTGCGAAGTCGATGCAGTCGAGCCCTGACGCGATCAGGTAGCAAGGGAAAACGCTTTCAGGACACGGCGCGGACGGTGATCTCCTCGGCCGGTTCTTCGTCTGCCAGCCCCTGCGCACTCAAAAGCTGGCGTGCTTCCCCGCGAATCTTCGGCAAGTGTCTGGCGAAAGCAATGGCCGCACCCACGGCGAGCGCACCACCGAGCGCGACAGTCACGGGCGCGCCCATCCGTTCCGCTGCTGCGCCTGACAAAATCGAGCCGAGTGGCGACATCCCCATGAACATCATCGAGTACACAGCCATGGTTCGGCCGCGCAGGCGGTCAGGAACCATCGATTGCACCAGCGTGTTGGTCGCGCCCATCTGCGTCATCAGCGAAAATCCCACGGGCACCAACAGCAGCACCGAGAGCATGTACCAGTGCGAGAAGGAAAACAGGATCAGAAACAGGCCAAAGGCAACGCAGGCCATCCATACCCAGCGCCCGAGGCCCTGGACTCGTCTACGGGAGGCGAGCGTGAGTGCGCCGCTCAGCGCACCGATACCTGCTGCGCTTCCCAGAACGCCCAGCGTCCGCGCATTACCATGCAGGACGCTCTTGGCGAAAACGGGCAAGAGCACCGTATAGGGTATGCCCACAAGGCTCACCAGGCCCAAAAGCAACAGCAACGCCCGGATCGGCGCGGTCCTGCGAACAAACCGGAAACCCTCCGCGATGTGGTCGAAAGCCGATGTGATGGCGCGCTCAGCAACGCGAGGCGTAATGCGCATCAGGAATAGTCCAATAATCACGGCCACATAGCTGACCCCGTTTGCAAAAAAGCACCAGCCCTCACCGATGCTGGCCACCACGATTCCAGCGATCGCAGGGCCGATGATCCGAGCGCTGTTGAAGATCGAGGAGTTCAAAGCGATAGCGTTCATCAGATCGTCACGTCCCACCAGTTCGACCAGAAAGGACTGCCGCGCTGGTATGTCAAAGGCGTTCACAACGCCCAAAAGAGCAGCCAGGACGATCACCTCCCACACCGTCACGCGTTTGGCCAGCGTCAAAGCGGACAGGATAAACGCGAGGATCATGGAAGCAGTTTGCGTAATGATGACGATCGTTCGACGGTTCCATCGATCGGCTACCATCCCGGCCAGGGGCGCCATGGGAAAGACAGGAATCTGACCGGCGAACGAAACCACTCCGAGCAGTAAGGACGATCCGGTCAAACGGTAGACAAGCCAGGACTGGGCGACATTTTGCATCCATGTCCCGGTCAGCGAAATCAATTGACCGCTGAAGAAAAGCTGAAAATTGCGATGCTTGAGCGAGCGAATCGTGTCCTGGAAGCGCGAGCGCGCCGAGGCCACCGCGGATCGTGTGGGCCGGGTTGTCTCCGCCTGTGCCATTCCTACCCTATTGTACGGCCTAACGAAAGTCCCACTGTCGTCGATTCTGACTCGGTTGAGTTAAGTTTCTCGGGGGGGCGCGGGATTCAGGGGAGCCAGCACGCGTCGGCAGGTTCTCAAAATGCGGCGGTACGGCCAGTCGTTCTCGCGGAAAAGGATTTCTCCTTCACGCGGGTTAGAATAAAACCAGCGCGCGACGAGCGAAAGATGCTCGGTAAGCTCTGACGGTGCCGTGGTGATTCCGTAGCGGCTCCGCCACTGGGCAGCTGGATCGAGGGCGGCGGCCTGCCCTGCTCCTGTCGACCTGAGAGGCTCCAGAGCCTGCCGCAGAATTTGCTCGACCGACACAGGCTGACTCGACAGTTCGCCGAAGCGCAGAAACAATGGTTCTCTGAGCCTTCCCCCGCGCAGCGGGAAAACGGCGATGGTCCTTTCCTCGGCGGCGCGCTGCAGGATCACGGCGTCCAGGTCTTCGATTGGCCGAGCCAGTTCCGGCAGCCCTCGTAGCAGGGCCGAGACCTTTTCCAGCCGCTTGTGCAGCGCTCTGGCGCGCTCGTAGTCGAGCGCTTCGCTGGCTGCCTCCCGCTCGCTCTCGATTCGATTCGTTAAGGCTAGGCCAGAGGTCGCCAAAGCCTCGACCACCCCGAGCATTTCGGCGTCGTATTCCTGCTGGGTGCAGCCCGCAAAGCACGGTGCCAAACACATTTTCATCTCGGAATAGATGCAGCCCGGAAAACGGGGATCGCGGCGAATGCGGATCTGGCACCGGCGGGTTTTGAATAAATCGAGGAAACCCGTCAAGAAACCGTCCGCGGCCCGTCGCGAGGGGAATGGCCCGAAGTAAAACCCCTCGTCGGCGCGAATTCGGCTGGTGACGTAGCAACGGGGGTAGTCGTTTTTTAGGTTTACCTTGAGCACCGCGGGCGGGTGAAGGCGCAGCAGGTCTTGATAGCGATCCGGAACATGCTTCTTGGCCTGTAGGTACAGCGTAAGCGTCTGCTCGAATTTCGAGCCGGTCACGCGGTAACGGATGCCGGCCGCGACCTCGCGAAGATTCAGGCGCTGGAAACTGGGGTCGGGTGCACGAAGCAACCGTTCGGCCGCGCGTCGCAAATCCGAGGTTCGCAAAAGCTGGGGGCGTGAACCGGCGGCGCACAGCTCGACCAGCAAGACACCGGACCGCGACGGCACGGCAGCGAAGAATTCTTCTTCGCGAGCGGGATCGAATGACTGACCCGAGTCTAGCTCCAGCATAGAGCCAGAATACCAGCACTCTGACCCAGGCCGTTCGGTAAGGGAGACCCTCCGGCTCGAAGCTTTATCAGAGCGACTTCAGCACCCACGAAGCGATCACCAGACGCTGAATCTCGCTCGTGCCCTCGTAAATCTCCGTGATGCGCGCATCGCGGTAGGCACGTTCGACTGGATATTCGCTGCTGTAGCCGTTGCCGCCGTGAATCTGAATGGCTTTGTGCGTTACACGCGTCGCCATTTCGCTGGCAAACAGTTTTGCGATCGAAGCCTCCATCGAGAAGCGCGCGCCCAAATCCTGTTTCCAGGCCGCGCGCCGAGCCAGTAGCCTAGCTGCGTCGATCTCGGTGGCCATGTCCGCGAGCATGAATTGAATGGCCTGAAACTCCGCGATGGGACGCCCGAAGGCCTGTCGTTGGCGCGCGTAGCCGAGCGCCGCTTCGAACGCACCCCGGGCGATCCCGACGGCTTGCGCCGCGATGCCGATGCGTCCGTTGTCGAGCGTCGCCAGTGCGATTTTGTATCCTTCTCCCTCCGCGCCCAGACGGTTGGTAACAGGCACTTCGCAGTCGGTGAAGACCAGTTCCGTACAAGCGGTCGCATGAATGCCGAGTTTCCTCTCCTCTTTCCCGATGGCAAAGCCGCGCGTGCCTTTTTCGATCACGAGCGCCGTGATGCCCTTTTCGCCCTTCTCCGGGTGTGTGTTGACGAAGATAATCCCCGCATCGGCCACACCGCCATTGGTGATCCATGCCTTCGTGCCGTTGACGACGTAGCAGTCACTGCGGCGCACGGCCCTGGTTTTCAGAGCCGCGGCGTTGGAGCCGGCCTGCGGTTCGGTCAAAGCGTAGCAGCCAATTCGTTCGCCGCGCGCGAACGGCACGAGAAACTTGCTTTTCTGCTCCTCGGTTCCGTAGTGATCGAGCGCGCCGCAGTACAGAGAATTCTGCACGGAGAGAATCACACTGGTCGAGGCGCATACGCGCGCAATCTCCTCGAGAACAATGCAATAAGAGATGTGATCCATTCCCGCGCCGCCATGGCTCTCGCTTACCGCAATGCCCGTCAATCCCAGTTCACCGGCCTTGCGGAGGGTTTCGCGAGGGAAGCGGCCCGTCTCATCCAACTCCTTGGCGAGGGGTGCCACCTCCGCCTCGGCGAACTCCCGCACGCTGCGCTCCAGCAGCTTTTGTTCTTCTGTCAGCTCGAGATTCACCACTACCCCCGATTACCGTATCGCCTGATTCTACAGCGAAAAGCCTGACAGTGGCGCGAGGGCCGGCGCTATCACAAGGTAAGGGCCTAGAAACCAAGGGCGAAAAGCGGCCCAGGGACCCCGTGGGGGCAGAGGGCTGCTGCGATTTGCGGCCTTCCGGGCAAATCCTTATAATCTGGCTGTGGGGCAACGCAAGCAGCGGAACGCTTCAGGGCGCCCCATTGCCATGACGGATTTGGCGTCCAAAATCAAGAAGAAGCTTCAGGACGAAATCGCCGCCCTGGAGCGCGAGCTGCACGACGAGCTTCCCAAGGAAATCAAGGTGGCGCGTGCTCACGGCGATCTGTCTGAGAATGCCGAATATAAATACGCCAAGGAACGCCAGGGCTATGTCGCAGCCCGTCTTGGCCAACTCCACAAACGCATGGCCGATTTGTCGCTGCTCAACCTGAACAACCTTCCGAAAGACCGCGCTGCGTATGGCTCGAAGATTGTTGTTTTGGATGTTGCGAAGGACGCCCGCATCGAATACAAGCTGGTGACCGTTGAAGAGGCTGACGCGACCAAAGGCCTGATTTCAACGACTTCACCGATCGGGCGTGCGCTGCTCGGCAAGCGAGTAGGTGACGAAGTTAAGGTGACAACTCCGGCAGGCGTCAAGGAGTACGAAGTCGTGGAGCTGATCACCATCTATGAAGCGGATTAGCGAGATGACGCTCGCTGTATGTTAACGCGGACCATTGGCCGCTACCTCTACTGGCCCGTGGAGGGCCTGGCCGCCGTGCTGGCTCGCACGGGTATTCCTCCCAACGTCATCACGTGGTGCGCACTGGTTGCCAATCTGTGGGCCGGTATGTTCTTTGCAGCCGGACGTTTTCGCGCGGCGGGTGGAATGATCATGCTCGCGGGGCTCTGTGATTTAGTAGATGGTCCGGTGGCGCGGCGACAGAACCGTGTCTCTCTATTCGGCGGCTTCCTCGATTCCATTCTGGACCGCTACTCTGATCTTATCCTCTTCCTGGGTTTGTTGGTCTACTACGCCCAGGTCAACCGATTCCTCTATGCCGTGCTCGCCGGCGCGTCGATGGCGGGCGCAGTGATGGTCAGCTACGCCAAGGCTCGCGCCGAATCGCTTGTCCGGACAAGCGAGATCGGATTCTGGGAACGTCCCGAGCGGCTCGTGCTTATGATCCTAGCGGCGCTCGCAAATCGGATGGAAGTGGCGCTTTGGATTTTGGCGATCGGGCCCAATATCACCGTCATTCACCGCATTGTGCACACCTGGCAGCGAACGGCGGGCCGCGGTGCCAACACGCTTCCTGCCCCGGAGCAGGCGCCTGCCGAAAGCGCCCCCAACCGTAACGAAACGCAGGTCCTGACGCACTCGGCCGGCCGCGGAATCTGAACCAGCCTCTCGGGCATCCTATACCGCCGGTTTCCACGGCCCGGTCGGAACGTCGGGGATCAAAAGCAAAAACAGGAAATGGAGGAAAACAAGTCATGGCACTACGCGACGCCCTGCTGCCGGAGTTTGATCACGAAATGGCCACCACCCGCAAAACCCTGGAACGCGTACCGGAAGATAAAACCAACTGGAAGCCCCACGACACGTCGATGACCATGGGGCGCCTGGCCGGCCACATCGCCGAGATGGCAGGCTTTGTCGGTGCCACCTTTCAGGGCGATTCGTTCGATTTTGCGCCCCCGGGTGCGCCACCCATGCAGCCGACTGTCATGACTTCGCGCAGACAGTTGCTTGAAATCTTCGACAAAAACGTCGCCTCGGCTCGTGCGGCCTTGGCGAAGGCAAGCGATGAGGAGCTGTACAAGACTTGGACGCTGCTGAACGGCGGAAAGACGTTTTTCGCGATGCCGCGCATTCAAGTACTGCGCAGCATGATTCTCAATCATGTGATTCATCACCGCGGTCAACTGTCGGTTTATCTACGGATGAATCAGGTGCCTGTGCCGTCGATCTACGGCCCATCGGGCGACGAAGGCAGGATGTGAAGGCCATCGTGGTCCGTGTGGCCTAGTGGTGGCCCGCCGACGGAATTACGATTTCAACGGGGCGCCGCTCCGACTTCGGCTTGCGGGCCATGGCCTTTTCGGTGATGCGCGCGCGGCGTTCAGCCTGCTGTCGAGCGCTCGCAAGTTCGCGTTCTTTGAATTCCGGTAGGACCTCCTCGGCGAACAGTCGCAGCGACGAACACTGCTGATCGAGCGATAGCTTGCCGACTTGCCGCACGGCTACGACCTGATCGATCCCTGCGTCCTCGAATGCGCGCAATCGTTCACGCAGCATCGCCGGCGTACCGATACAGGATTTGGCGGTGAATTCCGAGCCTGGGTCGGCGCGCGGATCGGTCTTGTAGCGGTTCCAGAGGTCGGTCTTTCCCGGACGATGCTCACCAAAGAAACTGTAGTGTCCGAGGCCGTACACGAAGAAACCATAGTGTTCAGCCGCGACGGCTTCCACGCGCGCCAGATCGCGGTCGCAGAGAAACGGGGCCGCAATGGCAATGTTCGGATTGACCGCATAGCCGAGCGGCTCGCATTCGTTTTCAATCGTACGGTAGTAGTCGCGCACCCATGGGCGGGCTTCGTCGGGACTCGCAAAAGAAAACGTCAGCGCGCCGAGTCCCAAGCGCGCCGCCTCGAGAATCGACTCGCGCCGCGAGCACGCCATCCACAGCGGGGGGTGGGGCTTCTGATAGGGCTTCGGCATCACGTTGCGCGGCGGCACTTTCAGATAGGGCCCCTCGTGCCCGGTGAACGGCTCCTCCACCATCATGCGCACGGCGACGCGAAAGCCCTCAAGCTGCATCGCCTTTTTTTCTTCCTGCGGTACGAAAAAGCCCCCTAGTTCGGTCGTCGTCGCGCCCGATCCCATGCCGAATTCGGTGCGCCCATGGCTGATCAAATCGAGCACGGCAATGCGCTCGGCCACTCTGGCCGGGTGGTTGATGGAAGGGGGCGTCTGGATGATTCCGTGCGCCAGCCGGACATTCTTCGTCCGCTGGCTGCACGCTGCCAGAAAAATCTCAGGCGCCGAGGCGTGCGAGTATTCTTCCAAAAAGTGATGCTCAGTGCCCCAGACGTAGTCAAAACCCTGCTGATCGGATAGCTCCACAAGTGCGAGCGCCTCGTCCAGCAACATACGATCCGACTCGCTGGTCCAGGGGCGTGGGAGCTGCAGCAGGTGAATTCCGCCGAATTTCACGGGAAGTCCCGCAGGAGAATCATGGGAGCGTATTCTACGCGAATGGCACGGTTGCGGGAACGGCTCCTCAATGCCCAGGGGAGATTCCGGAGGCTCAAGGCCAGCTGGATTGTCCCCTCCCGAGTCAAACCAGGTGCCGCTCGGCCACGCGTGCGCTAGGCCGCGTTCTCAAGCACCAGCATTCCCGTGGCGGTGTTGGAGATCGCCACGTAGTAGCTGCTGTGAACCTTGGTGACCTTCCGAGGGAGAACGCCACGCATCCCCAGCCACAGGATGAATTCCGCTCCCTGTGCACCGGCTTCGCACACCAATTCGTGAATCGAGTAGCGAGTCAGCAGCTCGGGCTCGTCCACGATCTTTTCAAGACACATCAGGTCGAACTTCTTGTTAATGAAGCCGGCGCGCTCCCCGTCGAGTTGATGAGACAGCCCGCCGGTTCCGAGCACCACCACCTTCAGATTTTTCGGATAGGATTCGATCGCGCGACCAATCGCCTGGCCCAGCTTGAAACAGCGCAACGGCGAAGGCAGCGGATGCTGCACCGTGTTAATGCATACGGGAATGGTCTTGAGGGTGCCGTAGGAATGGTTCGGCCAGAACAATGACATCGGCACAGTGAATCCGTGATCGACGAGCATTTCTTGGCAGGAGGTGATGTCGAATTCATCGGCCACCAACGATTCGATAATATGCCAGGACAGTTCGGGATCACCTCGAAACGAGGGCGTCGTCGGAAGGCCCCAACCCTCATCGGCATTTTTGTATTCGAAAGCAGCGCCGATCGCGAAGGTAGGCATTTTGTCCAAAAAGAAATTCAAGCCGTGGTCGTTGTAAATCACCACGGCAACGTCCGGTTGGACCTTTTTCAACCACGCCCGGGCCGGGGGATAGGCAGCAAAGAACGGCTTCCAGTACGGGTCATGGATCAGCTCTTTTTCCTTGGGCACCGCATTTCCGATTGCGGGAATGTGAGACGTCGTAAGACCGCCGACCACGCGCGCCATAAGTCACTCTCCTTGAGCTTTCAGCATCCTTTTGAAGGCTTCTACTGTCATGCCCGTCTGCTGAGCACCCACGTCCTGCACATTGAGGCCAAAAATCCCTGCAAACTTGGCGAGGTAATAGATGCACCCGCCCGCCTGAATCAAGGCCAGAACGTTGCGCTCACCGATGGCCTTGCGCTGCTCTTGGGTGAGGCCATACTTGCCGCAGTAGGCCTCCTCGTCCTGCAAAAACGCTTCCCGATTTCTTGCTTCGTTGAATGAGTAGCACATCTTATTGAGAGCGTAACCCTTCATAGCGGCTTTGCCGTCGAACAGGTACGTCCCTGGGATCGGCAGGTCCTCATGTGTCATAAGGCTCATGCGCTCCTCCTTCCAACATGGCATCCTGGAAGCGCCCGCGCGGGCGGAATCCACAATCCAGGGATGAAACCTATGGCTTATTTACGCAGAAGGACGAGGCAGCTGCCGTGACCGAACTCACTTGCCGAAGTGATGCACGTCACAGCCTTACAGAAACGAACGCACGGGATCTTTGCCGTCCCAGCCGATCGTGGCGGCGTAGAAGCGGCCGAACATTGGTTCAAACGCCGCGCCCAACTCGATCAACTCGACCATGCCTGCCAGGTCGTTGTTTCCGTCGAGATAGGCGACGCGACCTCCGCTCGGCACCCGTGCGAAAAACGCCAGTTCGTAGCCGCGTTGCTGGTAAGTTTCCAGGTCACGATCAAAACTCGACGTGGCCACGCCCCAATGATGAAAACCATAACCGCGCCTGTTGATCGTGTCGTGGTAGACCGACGGCGCGTCGTTGAGCGGTTGAATCAGCTCAATATTCATGTGTCCGGCAAAACTCATGGCCAACGCCGACTCGGCCTGTGACGGTCCGCCGCGATACTGCGCGTCTTCGCCTCTGAAGCGGTCAATCAGAAACCACGGACCGACCCTCAAATCCCTCACCCAGTCGTCGATGGCCTTCCGAATATCCTTCACCACATACGCTGTTTGTACGATGCCGTTGCCTGGCTGCCCGAAGATTACAAGGCTCATTGATTTACCCCGTAGAAGCTGCCCGGATGCGACGCGTATTCTACGCCGGAAGCTGCCGCGCGCGCTCTAGAAAGCACGCGAGGGCAGCGGTGCCTAAGCTGTTCCTTTCTGCCTGGTCGACCCGCACAAGTTGAATCTCCGCTGGGCCGTGTGCTAGCATCCCGGCTTTCGCCCAAGTCCGGTCGGTGTGGGCCAAGGGCGCAGGCGTTTTCGTCGCACACAACCGCCGGAGGGCTGGTGGGTGATGCGGGTCATAACGAAAAACACGGGTAGGCTCGAACCTCGCCGCACGAAGTGCCTGTGGGGGCCGGTCGCAGGGCGGATGTTGGCACGCCAGCAAAGACCTGTTTCCGTTCCTAGATTCCCGCTTCCAGGATTGACGTTTCGCACGAGGTAATCCATGAAAACCTACACAACCGATTGGATACGCAACGTGGGCATTGTCGGCCACGGCGATACGGGGAAGACCCAGCTCGTGTCGTCGTTGCTTTTTGCCGCGGGGATGACGCCTCGGCTTGGCAAGGTTGCCGAGGGCTCTACGGTCACCGACTGGGACGAAGAGGAAATCGCCCGAAAAATCACGATCAGCACGGGCGTCGCATACGCCGAATGGCAGGTTCCTGGCCAGCCCGAAAAAACCAAGATCAATTTGCTCGACACACCGGGCTATGCGACCTTCATCAATGAAACCAAGGCCTCGCTCATAGGAGCCGATGCGGCCCTAATCGTTGTGGACGCCGCTGCGGGTGTGCAAGTTGTCACCGAAAAGGTCTGGGACTATGCCACCGAATACGACCAGGCCCGTGCCTTCGTACTGAATTGGATGGATCGTGACCTCGCGAGCTTTGAACGCGCGCTCGCTTCGCTCGAACAGGTCTTTGGTCGCGGGGTAGTGGCGATTCAACTGCCGATCGGATCGGAACGAAATTTCCGCGGCGTGATTGACCTCGTTGCCATGAAAGCTCTCATCTACACGCCTGACGGCGACGGCAGGGCCAAAGAGGAGGAAATCCCCGCCGACTTTGCCGAACAGGCCAAGGCCGCCCACGAGAAGCTAGTCGAGATGGTTGCCGAGGGAGAAGACGAGCTGATGCAGGAGTTCTTCGATAAGGGCACCCTGCCGATCGAAGATCTAAAAAAAGGCTTGCACGAGGAGGTCCGCGACAAAAAAGTCTTTCCTGTGCTGTTGAGTTCTGCCCTCCACAATATCGGCAGTGACAGCATCCTGAACTTTCTCGCCGAGATATTTCCTTCCCCTTCGTTTCGCGGAAAAGCGGTCGGACACAAGTCCCCTGATCACAAAGGCGAAACGATCGAGCGCTCGATCGCCGATTCCGAGCCCCTTTCTGTCTTTGCCTTCAAGACCATCGCTGATCCCTTCGCCGGGCGCATTACATATTTCAAGGTGACGTCTGGCGTGCTCAAAAACGATGCGACCCTGCAGAATTTCAGTCGCAACTCGCCAGAACGCTTTCAGCACATCCAGGTAATGCAAGGCAAAACGGCGACGGCCGTCGCCGATTTGCACGCGGGCGATATCGGTGCGATCACCAAGCTCAAAGACACCGTGACCGGCGATACACTGGGCGACAAGAATTCTCCGATCTACTATCCGCTTGCGCGCATTCCAGAGCCATCGATCACATTCGCCATCGAGCCGAAGACCCGCGCCGATGAGGACCGCATCGGTGCTGCCATCCATAAGATCCTGGAGGAAGATCTCGCGCTGCGCTTCGGCCGCGATCCCCAGACGAAAGAATTCCTACTTGCCGGAGCCGGGCAGCAACACATCGAGGTGGTCGTCGCCAAGCTGCGCAAGCGGTATCACGTGGACTTGACCCTGAAGCCTCCGAAGGTGCCCTACCGCGAGACCATTCGCGGCAAAGCCGATGCGGAAGGCAAGCACAAGAAACAGACCGGCGGACACGGCCAGTTCGGCATGTGCCGCATCAAAATGGAGCCGTTACCACGCGGGAAAGGTATTGAGTTCATCGACGACGTTTTTGGAGGCGCAATACCGAAGAACTGGATTCCATCGGTCGAAAAGGGCATTCGCGAATCAGCTGAACGCGGCTACCTGGCCGGTTTCCCGGTCGTCGATTTTCGCGTGAGCCTCTATGACGGCAAGTATCACGAAGTGGATTCGTCCGATATCGCCTTCAAGATTGCCGGTTCGCTTGCCTTTCGTGAAGCCATGAAGCAGGCGCGGCCAGCGCTTCTTGAACCCATCATGCAGGTAGAAGTCTACGCTCCGGACCAGTATTCGGGCGACCTGATGGGCCACCTCAGTGGGCGGCGCGGAAAAATCAGCGGAAGTGAGACGCGCGCCGGAAGTGTGGTAGTGAAGGCTCTGGTGCCGTTGTCGGAGATGCTCAGCTACGCGAACGAATTGATATCGATGACTCAGGGCCGTGGAAGCTACACGATGGAATTCTCCCACTACGATTTTGTTCCACAAGAGCTAGCCGATAAAGTTATCGCGGCACACAAGCCGCATCACGCCGAAGAAGAGGCGGCTACCGCCTAGAAGCGCGGCGCGCGTTGCGTGCTGGCTCACGCTGACATCTATTGGCCCGTGGGGGCCGTTGACCGAATCGCCCGTTCGTTCTGCGCTTCTACCACGTGCGTGGAGTCCTTGTGGCTTTGAGCGGTTTGGGCAGGCTGTTGCGGCGCCGCCACCACCATCGGTGCCAATGCCGGGCAGCCGTAGCCGGCGCACGGCCCCGCCACCCCGCATCCCACCACGCTGAGCATTGTCAGCGATAACAGGAAAATCGTCGCCCCGGACGTTTTCATCAATGGCCCCTTTCCGACACCAACTCAGCCCTCCGGCGTGTAGTTCGCTACCCGCATCTTGGCATAGATGGCAGGGCGATTCCGAAATTTTCGATTGGGCCGGGCCTTTTCCCCGCGCCCGACCCGCCGGGGAATGTGCGTTCCGCCAAATTGGTCCTTGCGGTCTCCCCTCAAGATGGGTCAAGCTCGTCGCAACATGAAGAATGGGAAGAAATCCGCGCGCCAGCTAGGCGATGCAACCCTGGCGATCCACGCGGGCGAGGAAAAGTACCGTCTTGGCACGGCCGTCGGCGTCGAGATTGCTCGCACGGCGAACTTCACCTTTGCCAATGCCGAAGAGATGAAGCTTTGGGCCGAGGGCAAAAGCGATGCATACATCTACACGCGCTACGGCAACCCCACTTTAAGAATCGCCGAAAAGAAGATCGCGGCGCTGGAAGGCGCCGAGGACGCTGTCGTAGCTGCCTCGGGATCGGCCGCGATTTCCTCGGCCCTGCTGGCGCTGTTGCGCGCTGGGGACGAGGTGATTGCCACGCGTCAACTCTACGGCGGAAGCTACAAACTGCTGCGGGACATTTTCCCTCAGCTCGCCATTACGGTCCGCCACGTTGATGCCAGCCTTGCCGGAATCGAAAAACTCGTGGGCCCGCGGACGAAGGTGCTCTATGTCGAGACGCCGACCAATCCCACGCTGCGACTGGTGGACTTGTCGAAGGCCGCACGATTCGCCCAGGAATGGGGACTGGTAGCCATGGTCGACAACACCTTCGCAGGCCCTGTGCTGCAGAAGCCCCTCACCATGGGTTTTCACATCGCCGTGCACAGCGCTTCAAAATATCTGTCGGGGCACTCCGACGTGATAGCGGGAGCGGCCGCTGGCAGCGCCACCCTCATCCGGCAGGTGCGGGCCAATATGATTCAAATGGGTGGCTCTATGGATCCCGAAGCAGCCTACCTCTTGATCCGGGGAATGAAGACCCTGGCTGTGAGGATGGACCGGCAGTGCAGGACCGCCATGTCCGTCGCGAAATATCTGGCGCGGCATCCCAAAGTCGCGCGGGTTCATTATCCGGGCTTGCCTGCACATCCCGACCATCAGCTGGCCAAACGACAGATGCGCGATTTCGGGGCCATGATGGCCTTCGATCTGAAGGGCGGCCTGAAAGCGGCGCGGCGGTTTTGCGACCGGGTGCGGGTGTTTCTGTTGGCTGCGAGTCTAGGCGGGGTCGAGTCGCTTGTGGTCCTGCCCATCTATACGTCACACTACAAGATGTCGATTGAAGAGCTGCAAGCGGCCAGTGTCGAGCCGGGAACCGTACGTGTCTCCATCGGTCTAGAAGACCCCGGAGATCTCATCGAAGACCTGCGACAGGCGCTCGCCTGATCCGGCACGCTGTTCGGAGGGCCCCCAACCCAAACTGCTAGCAATCATGACCCCAGCAGTGGTATAAGCCCGTTCACGCTCCTGCCGGAGGCGAAGAGCGAGGGAAGGAACCTCTAGTACTTGCTGTCCTGTGTGTGACACTGGCCACCCGGCCAGTTCCATTGACCTGGCGCTTTGTGCGCCCGTACAATTCCAGCTCAGCTCGGACCGCAGCCGGGCGACAGTTGGTCACGATCTCGGAGCGTAAGGGAAAGGCGGGGGCTTTGTCGTTTGGTCTCGGCTATTCCCACAGCGACATGAGATGAAGTGCAAGGCAACAACTTCGGCCGTCGTGATTGCCGCCTGGATTTGCCTTGCGGGGTGTGAGGAGACCTCAACCAAACAGGTGCGGGTCCAGCCTCCCGCTCCGGCCCCTGCGCCAGCCAACACCTACGCCCACCAGCCGCTTCCTTTTCCCGAAAAGCCACTCGACACTTCGTTTGAAGCGTACTATCCGCGTCCCGCGATTGACGTTCTGGTGGATCAAGTCCAGGCCGCGTTGGACGCCGGTCGGCAGGCCGTCGAAGCCAAGAAGATTCAGCTGGCACGGACCGATTTCGATCATGCGGTCGACCTTATCTTGAAGAGCGGCTTTCCGAAGGATTCCGATCCGCGCTTGGCAAAACTGTTTGATGACATTGGTGATGCTGTTCCTTCCGATGATTTGATTGCCTCGGAAACTCCTTCGACCGAAATGGACGAAGAATCTGAGACGCCCGCCCAACCTGCGCCTATCGATGAGATCACCGAATTGAGCTTGCCGGCGGGCGACCCCCGCCTGGCGGTGAAGGCCGAGCAAGAATTGATCGTTGTGCCTCATGATTTGCCTCTGAACGTGAACGAATCGGTGCTGCAATATCTGAGCTTTTTTACGACGACGCGCGGGCGTGCCATTGTCACCCACGGTCTTGATCGCGCTGGACGCTACAGCGACATGATACGGCGCGTGCTTAAGGAAGAGGGTGTTCCCCAGGACTTGATCTATCTCGCGCAGGCGGAGAGCGCTTTCCAGCCCGACGCCGTTTCCCGCGCCGGGGCGCGAGGTATCTGGCAATTCATGCCGTTTCGAGGTGAAGAGTACGACTTGGAGCGGAGCTATTACGTCGATGAACGCAGCGATCCAGAAAAAGCGACCCGCGCCGCGGCGCGACATCTACGCGACCTCTACGCCATGTTCGGCGATTGGTATCTCGTGATGGCCGCATACAATGCGGGGCCGATCGCGGTGGAGAAAGCGATCGAGCGAACTGGCTATGCGGACTTCTGGGAATTGCAAAGGCGGCGAGTGCTGCCCAAGCAGACGCAAAACTACGTTCCCATCATCCTCGCGCTCGCTCTGGTTGCCAAGGCGCCTTCACTTTATGGAGTGCAGGTGGATGCACAGAAGCCGCCGCAAATCGACGCCATCCGCCTGGATCATCCGATCGCTCTTCGTTTAGTGGCTGACGCGACAAATGCCGACCTCGACGATCTCCACGAACTCAATCCGGAATTGTTGCGCAATGTCACGCCGAGTCTCTCAGGATTTCAATTGAAACTTCCGGCCGGTGCAGCCAAGATCTTCCAGGAAAACATTCAGCAGGTTCCCGAAGATAAGTGGACCAGTTGGCGGTTGCACTCAACCGAGCCAGGCGAAACCCTGGCCGATATTGCTCGGCGCTATCGCGTTACCGTACCGGCGATCGAAGCGGCGAATCACTTAGAGGCGCGCGCCACCGTACCGCAGGGCTTCCTTCTGAACGTGCCGACGCCAGCACCGCCCGCCGTTCATCTAGTGCACTACCGGGTGCAGCGCGGTGACACGTTGGCCGGGATCGCTGATCGTTTCGACGTAACCGTGGCGCAGTTGAGGCGCTGGAACCGAATCTCGGGCGATCATGCCCCGCGTGGAGTTCGTCTGCGGATTTACGAAGGTAGTGGCGAGTCAGCCGAAACGACGCCTCACAAAACAAAATCGGCCCGCAGTTCTGCTGACACCAATGGTCTGCACAACGTTTCCTCGCAAAACCTGGCAGAACCAAAGACGCTTGACTATCATGTTAAGGCCGGTGAGACGATTTACTCGATTGCCCGAGAAAACCAGACCACGGTCTCTGCGATCCGCGAAGCAAACACCTTTCTTTCTGACAGGCCACTCGAAGCAGGTGACGTGCTGAAGATTCAGCGTTGAGCACCTGCCGCTAAATAACTCTTTTCCCTTCTATCCCGTAGCGACACCTCGCCAACTGCTGCAGCTCCGCCGTAGCCGCCTTTTGCCGCGCATGGATTTTTAAAATCCATTGCGCCTTGACAATGGTCCGGGCTCCGTTTATAAGCGGGCGAGGCGTCAGCATCCCGGTATGCTAAGGCCCGGACTCGAGCGGAGGATCGAATGTTCTATTCCAAAATGAACGGCGAGGACGACGACGAACTGCCCCAGTTCGACGATGAGGAAGAAGGGCAGGAGGATGACCAGCTGCAAGAAGTGGTAGAGGCGGAAGAGATCATCGTCGAGGAAGGACCGGAAGAAGAATCTCCCACAGAGCCCGCGGCACCTGCTACCGCAAAGCGCGCGGCAGCTCGTAGGGCCAAAAAGCCAGCGAAGGCGCGCCCCAAGCGCAAGAAAGCCAAGAGCAAGAAAGCCAAGAGCAAGCCAAAGAAAAAAGCGAGAAAAGCCAAAAAAGCCCGCAGAAAGGCAGGCGCCAGGCGCAAAAGGCGCTGACATCGACCGACTTTTGGCCCCGTCCACGGCTCAGATCGGCGGCCGGATTCAGACTATGGCCGGTGGCTCTGTGCCCTGTCCTGCTCCTGCTAGTTGAGCGGCGGTTTAGGCGATCGCAGCGAAGTGACCTTTCCAGTTTCGTTACGCGCGTTCGGTTGAGCGCTTGCACACAAGGCGTCGGTTAGAAGACGCTGTCCCCTGTATACTCCTACCTAACCCTGGATTGACGCTCGAATCCGATTTTGTTATGTTCACCCTTACCGATCCCGCGGAGTCAATCTGTGAAACATCGCACGGTGCGCAGTGGTGGTTCTGTGTCAAAGGCTCATAAGTCTTTTAGCAAGAGTGGTTTAGGGTCAGAAACGAGGGCCAAGCAGGCAGCTCCCGATCCCGAAGCTCCCGCCAGGCAGCAGCAGCTGAAACTATACGAAGAGGCCCTCGGCCTTTTCCACCAACAGAAATTTAACCGTGCTCAGCAGGCGCTCGAACGCGTTCTGGAAGGGCCCAGCAAGGAGCTGGCAGATCGCGCGAGCGTTCACCTGCGCATCTGCGTGCAAAAGATCTCGAGGCTTCCCGTTCCCGCCGCGAAGACGGCCGAAGATCATTACACGCAAGGCGTGGCGCTGATGAATTTGGGGCGTTGGGACGAAGCGCGCGAGCATCTGGATCGCGCGCGCAAAGCCGCACCGAAAGCCGATCACGTTGTGTACGCCATGGCCGCGCTCGATTGCCTGACCGGCGAAGCCGACTCGGCGATGGAGAACCTGAAGATCGCCATCCAATTGCGCCCCGAAAACCGCTATCACGCTCGCAACGACGAGGATTTTGCTTTCCTGCAAGAAGATCCACGTTTCACTGAATTGCTCTATCCGGAGCGAGATAGCCCAGCCGGCTAAATCCCCGCCCTGTGATGAAAAGCCCCATCGAACGGCGGTCGGCGCCCGTCCGCGTTGTTGCTCTCGGCGGCGGCACCGGTCTTTCGACCATGTTGCGCGGCCTGAAGTCGCACCTGGCCGAAGGCGGCAGGCGCGGGCCGAAGCTGGCGATTTCCGATCTCACTGCCGTGGTGACAGTTACCGATGACGGCGGGAGTTCGGGACGGCTGCGGCGCGAATATAAGGTCCTGCCACCGGGCGATATTCGCAATTGTCTGGTGGCACTGTCGAGAGATGAGCATCTGCTCGGGAAGCTTTTCCAGTACCGATTCCCCGCGGGTCGCGGACTGGCCGGCCACAGTTTCGGGAACCTCTTCCTCACGGCGCTTACAGATAGCATGGGCGATTTCCCGAAGGCGGTCGAGGTATCGGCGAAGGTACTCGCGATACGCGGGCGAATTTTTCCATCGACGGCGCAGTACGTCACGCTCGAGGCGACGCTGGAGGACGGAAGGGTCGTGGCGGGCGAAACGAATATTTCACGGTCGCGTAAGCGGATTGTACAGGTGCGGTTGGTGCCACGGCGCGTCCGGCCGCTGCCCGAAGTGCTGACCGCTCTGCGCGACGCCAACCTGATCTTGGTTGGCCCTGGCTCTCTCTACACCAGCATCCTGCCCAATCTTCTCGTCGAAGAAGTCGCGGAGATCATAGCCCAATCGAAGGCTATCCGAGTTTACATCGCGAACCTGATGACCCAGCCCGGTGAGACTCAAGACTACTCGGTGGCCGATCACGTCCGCGCGATTTATCAACATACGCGCCGGAATCTATTTGATTTCGCAGTCATCAATCGGAGTGCGGTGTCGCCCAAGTTGCTGCGCCGTTATCGCGCCCAGGGAGCGGAGCCGGTCGATCCTTCGCTCGACGAGATGACCCGCATGGGCATCCGCTATGTCACCGGAGATTTCCTGCGGCAGGACGGCGTTGTGCGGCACGACGAAGCGCGTTTGTCAGAAGTCCTGTTGGCCGAGTTCGCCAAAGGCCGCGTCCAGCGCTAGCCGCCCACGGGCGCGTGCGGCGCTACGTATCCTGCCCGCGCTGTGACCACGGCTTTTTTCATCTTGCCTTTCTTGTTTGCCAACTGCAGCGGGTTTCCCTGATCGTCGACGACTTCCACGGTCAGTCGATGATACCTGCCATCCTGTGCAGTGGAAGGGAAAAAGCCCAGCGTATACTGGCTGCGGAGGTACTGTGCCACGGTATTGAAAATGTCAGGCATCTCGCCTTGGAAGCGCGGAAAGAAGGCGTAGCCCCCGGTCAGACGCGAGAAGGTCTCAAGCTGGTTCTTGGCCTGAAGGTAGCCTACTCCACCTCCTTTGGGCGAATAGAGATCGATCTCTTCGGCCATGCCGACCGAGAAGATGGTCACATCGGTTTCCTTCAATCGGTTTAGCGTCTGATCCAGAGTGTGCTTGCTGAAAGTATCGAACCCGGTAGCGAGAATCAAAATGGATTTCTTTCCCTTGACGTCACGGAGCTGAGTGAGCGTCTCCAGCACGGCATCGAACAAAACTGCCTCGTGAAAGGTTGGGTACCCGAGCGAGCGAAGGGACTGATCGATGGCTCGCTTGTCCTGCGTAAAATCGTCTTGGAGCGTAGTGTGTAGGTCGAACGTCTTGAGCGCCACCCAATCCTGAGGTTTTAGATCGTTGAGAAAGCCGTCGGCCCAATACGCCCCCTTCGCCCCGAAATAGCCGTAGTACATGCCGCTATACTCGAGCAGGATGACAAGTGTGATGGGAGCATCGCTTGGTGAAAAGTTCGAGACTTGCTGCGGCTGGCCCTCATCGAGAATCCGGAAATTCTCCCGTTTCAGACCCGTCACGAGGTTCCCGTCCTGATCGGTCACGACAGCGTCCACATTCACCAAATTCGATTGCACAGAAATGGACACTTGCGGGGGCGATTGCGTCGGCGGGGGCGGCTGCGCGCCGGGCGCGCCCGAGGGAGGTTTGGTCGGTTCGGATTGCTGTGGGACCGGTTGCTGCGGGCCTTCTTGCTGCGCGAGCATCTTTGGGGCGGTGCTTGATCCACCCACCAAGACCGTTAGCAGAGCCGCCATCGAAAAGGTGCGGAGCCAGGATTTCGATTGCATGTTTTCCCTCGCTCGATTTGGATGCTGGCCGGCCGGGCCTGGATGGTTCGTTGCAATCCAGAAAACGCCTCCCAGGAGGCTCCCAGAAGCCGCTTGCTCACATGATAGTATCGATTGTATTCGTTCGGTAATTCACTTTTTTTGGTGTTGAGGGAGCGGAGGAATGGTGCGCGCTATGGTGCGAATCCTACTGCAAGTTGCTCTATTCGTGCTTGCTTTGGTGCCGCCGGCGCGCGCGCAGAGCCCTTTGAAATCCGCTCCGGCTCAGACGCCATCGTCGTCCTCGACAGACATTTCTCAGATTGCGGGCGAGGCCGCCGGGTGGCTTCAAGACTTGATCCGTATCAACACGTCCAATCCTCCCGGCAACGAAATCCTAGCCGCCAAATACTTGGCCGGAATTCTGGAGCGCGAGGGAATTCACTCGGAGATTTTCGAAAGCACACCGGGACGTGGGTTTCTCGTGGCGCGCCTGTCCGCCCGTGCGATGCCGGACCCTTCGCGCGCGCTGCTGCTCATGGGCCACCTCGATGTGGTCGGCGTGGACAAAACCAAATGGAAGGTGGATCCGTTCGGTGCGGTGATCGAGGACGGCTATCTCTACGGCCGGGGCGCTCTTGACGACAAGGCGATGACGGCTGCAAACGTCGCGGTTATGGTGGCCTTGAAGCGCTCCGGTGCGCCGCTCAATCGGGACGTCATCCTGCTCGCCGAAGGCGACGAGGAGGCGGGTGGGGCCGCAGGCATGCAGTTTGCAGTCGAAAAGCATTGGGACAAGATTGCGGCCGGATTCGCAATCAATGAAGGCGGGCAAGTGGTTGTCAAAGACGGAAAAGTTTCCTATATCGGAGTGCAAGCGAGCGAAAAGGTGATGGTCAACGTGGACGTGATCGCCAAGGGCACATCCGGCCACGGTTCCCTTCCGCGGAGCGATAATGCTGTCGTCCACCTCGCGGCGGCGATTGCAAAAATCGGGACCTACGAAACACCGGTTCAGTTCAACAGCGTCACGCGCGCTTTTTTTGAGGGCCTCGCGCCAACGCAAGATGACGAAGCCGCAAAGTGGATCCGTGCGCTCGACACGCCCGACCGCGGCGAACACGCGGCGCGGTGGGTTTCCGGCGCCAATCCGATGTGGAATTCGATGCTTCGCGACACGATCGCACCGACCATGCTGGAAGCCGGGATCCGGCAGAACGTAGTGCCTTCGGAAGCGCGGGGCGTGCTGAACATTCGCCTGCTACCCGGCAATATGATCGATCCGCTACTCGCCAAGCTCGAGCAGTTGGTCAACGATCCGCAAATTCGGTTTGAAGTCGAGCCAAACGGCGGCGAGTCGGCACCTTCCTCTTCGCTAACCTCGGATCTGTACACGACGATCACGCGCACAGCGGGTCAGCAATTTCCCGGCGCGCCGGTTTTGCCCTACATGTCCACCGGAGCGACCGATTCGACGTTTCTGCGCTTGCGAAGTGTGCAGGCCTACGGCCTCTTGCCGTTCCCGTTGACCCAGGACGATGCGCTCCGCATGCACGCCGACAACGAGCGTATTCCCATCGATTCGTTTCGCAAAGGTGTCAGTTTCCTCTGCGCCATCGTCACTAGTTTTTCTGTGTCGAAGTAGCAGAGACACTCGAGTGGGGCAATTCACTCTGGCGCGCTAATTGACCCAGTTGTCGGGGCGGGAGGGCGGCTTATCGCGGTGTTCGCGGACATAGACCTCAAACTTCTTGCGCAGCCTGCGGCGCTTCCAGTCCGAGAACAAATTCCGTGAGTTGTAAAGCAGCGATCCCCGGCGCAGATAGAAGTATCCGACCAGCATTCCGCCTAAGTGACAAACGTGGCTCACGCCGTCGCCCGGCGCCGTTAGTGTGAAGTAGAACTCGATTACGCCCATGATGATGACGTACACGCGCATTGGCAGCGATACAGGAAACGGAATCAACCAGACTTGTTGATGCGGAAACAGGATCGCCATCGCCAGCAGAATGCCAAAGATCGCGCCGGACGCACCCATCGTGGGGCCTACGTTAAAAGTGCCAATGCCTAGGCCGACCAGCAGGGTTTTCACAGCTACGTTGATGGCGCCCGCGCCAATGCCGCACAGAAAGAAGTAGAAGTAGAATCTTCGTGATCCCCAGGTCAGTTCCAAATCTCTGCCAAACATCCAAAGAACCAGCAGATTGATAAGTAGGTGCCAGAGTCCTGCATGGAGAAAAATGTACGTCCCGAGCTGCCAAACGTAACCGTGAATGACAGCATACGGGAACAAACCTAGATAGCCGCGGAAGAGGGCTTCAGCGGAAGGATTGAAAACACCTAGGAGCGTCTGGACCGCGAACACAGCCGTACAGGCGATCAGCAGCGTTTTGATCGCGTGAGGAACGAGACCGCGCCACTGGAACCGATAGCCGTAGCCGCGGGAAAAGGAGCCCACGAACGCTAGTCTAAAACCTTGGCGCGACAGAGTCAAAAGTGAGTCGGGTAGGCGGATACGAACGGGGAAAAGGGACCACCCCCCCGTGCCTGCGCGCGGCCACGCTGTTTGTGACTTTGTGGAAAATCCATCAGGCACTGCCAGAGGGAATGTGACACCTTGGGCTGCTAGAGCCTAGGCATCGTGCGTCTTCCGCTTCGCTTCAGCGGCCACCACGGTCCAGTCTCAGAATCTTTAGCGCACGTCATGGCGAATAGAGGGAGCTGGGCTATCCAGCTCCCCCGTTGCGCATCGAGCTCTACGGAAGGTAGTAGCGGAGGGAAGTAAAGACTTCGTTCTCATCTGAGTGCGGTCCGCCGTTGGTAATGTAGGTGATGCCGTTCACCGTACCCGTTCCTACACCACGCCACGTGTTGCGCACATAGTTCGTATACTGCCCTCCAAACTGAAATCTTCCTTTCTCGCCCTGGTAGAACCGATACCAGAAGCCGATGGTTCCCTCGATGAGGTTCCGAGTGTCACCCGTGCAGTTCTGCAGTACGCCCGGAATAAATCCGTTGATACCGGCAACT
>Ga0187783_10000035_pt1 | contig 119052 bp, 99 predicted proteins | sample 1015_SJ02_MP02_2_FD_132471 | JGI IMG/M metagenome (GOLD analysis project Ga0187783, IMG submission 132471) | Tropical peat soil microbial communities from peatlands in Department of Meta, Colombia - 1015_SJ02_MP02_20_MG | ecosystem: Environmental > Terrestrial > Soil > Wetlands > Peat | place... | reverse complement strand
CGAGAGCCTCTTCCTGAGGTCCAGAGCCGACGCGCCCACCAAGATCAGTTCCCGGAGGGCGGCCTTTATTTTCATAAATTCGTAGAGAACGACGCGGCCCTTGTAACCGGTGTTGTTGCACGTGGCGCAGCCGCGCCCGTGCTGAACCGCGATTTTTTGGGCCTCTTCGGCGCTGTATCCGGCATCGATCAGCGCCTGGGGCTGAATTTCCATCTGCTCTTTGCAGCCGACGCAAACGCGGCGCACCAGACGTTGTGCGCAAATCAAGTTGACCGAGGTCGCCACCAAGAAAGGCTCGATTCCCATGTTCATCAAACGGCTAATGGTGGAGGGCGCATCATTGGTGTGGAGCGTCGAGAGAACCAAGTGACCAGTGAGGGCCGCTTTCACGGCGATTTCGGCAGTCTCGAAGTCTCGAATTTCACCCACGAGAATGATGTTGGGGTCCTGCCGCAAGAACGCGCGGAGGGCGGAGGCGAAGTTCAACCCGATCTGTTCCTTCATCTGCACCTGATTGATTCCAGGCAGCTGGAACTCGACCGGATCTTCGGCCGTCATGATGTTCGTATCCTGCGTGTTTAATCGGGCCACTGACGAATACAGAGTGTTCGTCTTGCCGGAACCCGTTGGCCCGGTGACCAGCACCATGCCGTAGGGCTTGAGAATCTGGCGTTCAAATTTCGCCAGCGACTCCGGCTCGAAACCGAGCTTGGTCATGTCGAGACGAAGGTTCTCCTTGTCGAGCAAGCGAAGAACGATTTTTTCGCCGAACAGCGTGGGGACAGTAGAAACGCGGAAATCGAGCTCTTTCTTCTTGCCATCCCGGATGTACTTGATCATGATGCGACCGTCTTGCGGCAGCCGCTTTTCGCTGATGTCGAGCTTGGACATGATCTTGATGCGGCTAGTGATGGCGTCGCGCAACTTCATCGGTGGCGCCATCACGTTTTGCAGGACGCCGTCTATGCGGAAGCGGACGCGATACTCTTTTTCGTAAGGCTCGACGTGAATGTCGCTGGCGCCGCGCTTCACGGCGTCTGTCAGGATCAAGTTGCACAGCTTGATGATCGGAGCTTCCTCGGCCGCCTTTTCGAGGGTGGCGAGGTCCATCATTTCGGCTTCTTCGCCCGCAAGTTCGAGAGCGGTGTCCTCGGCGGTGAGGTCCTTCATAACCTTGTCGAGTTCTTCAACGCTCTCTACTTCGCCATAAAACTTGTGGATGGCATCGGCGATGGCGGTTTCAGAGGCGACCACTGGCTCGACATTGAAGCCGGTCATGAACTTGATATCGTCCATTGCGAAGACATTGGTTGGATCCGTCATCGCAATCGTAAGTGTTGACCCTACACGGGATAGCGGGACGATCTGATAACGGATGGCCGTCTCTTGCGGCACCAGCTTGATGACCGAGGGATCGACTTCGTAGAACTTCAAATTGATCGATGGGACGCCATATTGACGGGAAAGGACGGCGGTGATGTCGTCGTCGCTCACCAGGCCGAGCTTGACCAGGCAGGTGCCCAAGCGGCCGCCGTTCTTCTTCTGAAAGTCGAGCGCCTGCTTAAGCTGATCGGCGGAGATCAGGCTGTCTTTAACCAGGATTTCGCCAAGCCGTGAAGACATGAGTGTGCGCGCGCGGGTACTAGAACCCCGCGATAAACGGAGCGTAACATGGGGGCAGATTTGGGGTGTGACACGAAAGGTCAGTCGTGTTGAAGCTGCTAACATCCTTTAGGCCGCGCCAAAAACTGGACCGTAGTACAGGCGAATTTTTGACCCTGTACTGTGGTACAGGTCATTGATATACATGGCTTTAGCTAGTTGGTCGACTTGTGTAGTTTGTGACGTTCCGCCGCGTCGCGTAAGCTTGGCGCGGTCGGGGGTTGAACCGCTAATTGATGAGCCAGAGTCACTGTTGATTTGGGAGCAGGTGACCGCGATGGGTCGGTTCTTAAGATGAGCGGATTCAGGGGCGATCCGTCGGATCCCCAAGCGCGATGATCGGCGCTCACTGGAACGGACGGGCGAATCGGCCCCTATCCATCGTGAGCCGGAGGAGATGGGCGGCTCATTAGGTCCGAGTGGGACTCTGACCCTGCCGGGCCACGCTGGCTTCGGGCGCCGCAGCGGCCGAGCTCATCCGTTCGTTGACGCGCAACGGCACAGCCGCAATGCGCTCGGGGCCGAAAATTCGTGAAGGAGCTGGAGCGCGACGAATGATAACTTCGGCAGTTGCGATCGGCCGTTCGCGCCGCAGGCAATCGTCGTTCTGTCGTTGACCGCTTCGCACGCTTCCGTTACGATGTTAGTTCCGCGGGCGGTTAGCTCAGCGGTTAGAGCATCCGGTTTACACCCGGAAGGTCCAGCGTTCAAATCGCTGACCGCCCACCATCCGCAGTTGTAGTGGATACCGCGGGGACGTAGTTCAGTTGGTTAGAACGCTGCCCTGTCACGGCAGAGGTCGCGAGTTCGAGTCTCGTCGTCCCCGCCATTCCTTCCAAGATGGGTCCGACGAATTTTCTCATCAAACCGTAAAAAGGTGCATCTCTGCGCCTTTTTTGCACCCCTTTCCGTTGATTACAGGTGTCGTCTTCGACGCCGAGCCGTGGTCTGGCTTCCGCACAAGGGAGCGACCGCCCGTTATAATTCGAGTTTGATCGTAGGAGTCACATTGGGCAAGATTCTTTCAACGAGCGCCTTGCCGCCCTCGTCGCGCGGAGTTTGCATGCCATAGGCATTCACGGGCTGCGAGCGATTCACCCAAAGGGTGTAGTAGAGGTGATCGGCGCGCGGGTCGTCAGTGTTCGGATGCAGAAGAATCGTCAGACCGAGACTGTTTAACTGCACCCAAGGCACAATCACGGGTAGAAGATCGTTTGTAAAACCGAAGTAAAACGATGGTGTGGTGTGCGGGCCGCGCGGGGCTAGATTCCAATCACCCAGCTCGACCGGGAAGCGTTCGCCGGCCCAGCGCCGGATGAGCGCAGCCCTCTCCAAAGTGTCCGAGTCGAAATAAAAGTGAGCGTGATAGCTCTTGATGTCGGTAAAAGCGCGAGGCTTGGCAGGCAGTCCGTTTTCGGTTCCCGGCCACAGCCCTTTCGGCTGAACTGTCGGCTGCTTCAGCGTTTCATAACCCCACTCGCTTACGCCCGTATCGGCGGAAACATAAGGCTTGATGGGCCCGTTAAGCGCCGTAAACGCCGCAGACGGGCCGGACGCAGCAGTTTCGCTGGCCCGAGACTCCTCGGCTCGGGCTTCATCGCCGAGCGTGAGACCAACTGCCGCGGCTCCGGCGCCAAATAGAAAAGACCGTCGCGTGGGCGCGAGCCAGTCCGCCCATTGCTGGTCAACTTCGCTATTTTTCACAATGCGCTCATCTGGGTCGATGCGGAGATCGTCGGCATTCTGGCTATAGGTATCGCACATTTGAATCTCTCCTTATCCCTTGAAGTGGTGACTTACCGCAAGCTGGCAGAGACCGGAACCAAAGAAATTGAACGCTTCAGCACATAGGAACGGTCGATTCTAGACGGGAGGAAAAGAATGAACGGGCGGGGGATTCTTGCCGACTGAGTTTTCTTCCTACCCCTCAAGAGCCGCTAATGGCACAAGCCGACTGCTCAACCGTGAACTGCGAGTTTTGGAGGCAACAACAAGCCCGCAGCGAGCAGGAAGAAATCATGCGGGAAATCCTATCACTTATCCCCCTAACTGTCACGGCAGAGGTCGCGAGTTCGAGTCTCGTCGTCCCCGCCACTCCTTTCACACAATCGAATCTTTGCTCGCCGCTCGTTGACTTCACCTTTCGCTGACCCCTACCATTGCACCCTGATCGCCACGATCGGACAGACCGCCCCGCACTGTCGCATCGTCGAGAAGCTGGGGTAGTCGCGACGCGACTCATTCAGGAGGACAAAGATGCGCTGCTTCACCTGCCTATTGTTTGCAGTCTGCCTGTGTGCCAGCATGATCCGCGCTCAAGACCAGCCGAAGTTCTCAGCCGCACAACAGGAAGTGCTCGATGCCCACAAAGCACGAGTGGAGGCTGCTGAAAAGCGAGACTACGCGACTTATTCCCACCTCGTGGCGGATGATTGCATATCCAGCGACGACGACGGAGTCCTTGATACGAACCCCAAGGCACACGTCATGGAGCACTGGAAGCTGCCGCTCGCATACGATCACGGAGTTAATCCGCGTGACTTCGTCGTCCACATCTACGGCAGCACAGCCGTGTTGAACTACCGAGTCACCATACACGAGCAGTTTACGGATGCTGACGTCATCAGCGAGCAGCGTGCCACGGAGACTTACATCAAGCAAAATGGTTCATGGCTGCTCGTTGCAAGGCAGTGGGGTAATCTGCCCGTAAATTTCCACAAGCCTGTTGCCGTCGATACGAGCCTTTACAAAGATTACGTCGGGCAATATGAGTGGCGTCCTCTGGATCAGCGGGAGACCGTGTCGGTGAAGGACGGGAAACTATGGACAGACTTCGGCGAAGGTATGGACGAGCAGTACTTTCCCTTAGGGTCTGAGACGTTTTTCGTGAAGGATGATCTAGGGAGCGTGACATTTGTCCGTGACGCTCAGGGGCATGTCACGGGCTACACCTATCACCGCTGGGACGGACAAGAAATCCACGTCAAGAAGATCAAGTGAGCGACCGTCTCCGCACCGCCGCATCACTGAAAAACTCGGGGGAGGCTACATGGTCGCGAAAGAGCGGCAAACCAACTACACCGTCAAAAATGTCGAGACCGTGGCCGCCGGGATGGACGTTCAGGCGCGGCTCTTTACGCTAGCGCCCGGCGAGGTCATCCCTTGGCACTCCCACAGCGAGATCGCGGACCACTTCTTTGTATTGGAAGGCGAGCTGACGGTCGAAACTCGTGCGCCTGATGATTGTCGTGCCCTTGGTATCGGCGAGCGTTACCAGATCAATGCAGGACACGCCCACCAGACTTCAAATCGCGGAACAAGAGATTGTCGATTTCTGATTGTCCAAGGAGTGGGGAGATACGACTTTCTCAAGATTCAGCCTTCTTGATCGCATCGTCGAGTATCCGGGATGATTGTCTGCGCACTTTGTGCTGACAGAAAGCGACGGCGCAGCGCGTCTCATGAAAGCCGCTGGGATCAAACCTGAATAACGTGGACGCTAAATTTGCGAGTGTCAGTACCCCAGAATTCTTACCCACAAATTTACCCACAGCGAGCGGTTTCTACAGTCCTTTTCAGCGACTTGGCAGCCGCCGCTGAGAATCTAAGTCGCTGATAATACGTTTATGCCTAGACTGTCACGGCAGAGGTCGCGAGTTCGAGTCTCGTCGTCCCCGCCATTCTTCCCAAGAGTTTGACGGTTTCTCGAAACCGATAACGATACACCCGCTCGCCAGGTCCTAACTTGACTTGCCTCTTAGCTTACGACGAGGAATGTTAGAGGTTTCACTCCTTGCATGGCTCCCAAAGCTCGATCGGATTGCCGTCTGGATCTTTGAGCCAGGCAAATTTCCCCATCGAGGGATATTCCTCAGTCTTGTCGATGGCCACGCCTTTGCTCTTTAGATGGCTAAGCGCTTCTGCCATGTTCTTCACCGTATAGTTAATCTTCCCCGTTCGGGGCTTGTCCTTGATGTCTTTATCAGTGGGCATGATCGCCCACGCTATTGTTCGCTTGACCTCGGGATTTTTGAGATCCCTGTACTCAAAGGATGCATAAATTGAATTGCACTCACTATCTTCGCCTTCAGGAACTATTCCGAGGCAGTCGCGATACCAGGCAGCCAATCTCTTCGTATCGTTGGAAAAGAGAAAAGCGCCGCCAATTCCGTCGATCATAAGTTCCTCCCCCTAAGCAGTCACTCGCTTGCCGTCGTTTTCTGCCAATTTCCGAACTGGTATACATAGTTCCAATTCAAAATGCGACCAATCCATCGCATTTTCTTTGTCCAAGAAAATCTCAAGCCCGGGCGCATGCTCGGGCTCGTACTCGCTATTGATAAGCCAACCTCTGAAAAGGTAGTCCGTCGCGGTGGATACCGTACGGATATCGCCCGAAACCCTAGTGGAGGCATATCGCATGGCTGGCATTTTCAATCTCGACATTCCCTCCGCACACTCAAAAGGAAGAGGGGACGCGAGACAGACTTCATATCGATAGAGATGCTTTGGCGTCACGTGTGGATCGTCCACGGACATTCCGAAAAGAATCCCCTGCGAGAAAATGCCCTGGGATTTGGCCCATTCGATCATAGTCTCGAGGGCGGCGAGCACCCTGTCCATCTCGAAGGCATTCGTAACCCGAATATAGGCGACTTGCCTTTCGGGAACGTCGATCAATTTCACTGGAAAGGCAGCTCTCTTTTCTTCCGCACTCATGCGGAGAAGGTATTCCTCCCCCGAGAAGAGTTCTTTGCGAATCTTGCTCTTTTTGATCTCGCCGCTTTTTCTAAACTGGCTCGGCGAAGTGGCGTAGCTGGACCGGAAGGCACGCGAAAACGTTGCGGATGACGAAAAACCGCAGTCTAGGGCTATATCGGTCAAACTCTTGTCGGAATAACGAAGAAGACGGGCAGCTTTTTCAAGACGAAGCCGGTTCGTAAAGCTATTTAGGGTTTCGCCGGAAACTGCACCAAAAATCCGATGAAAATGGAATTCCGAGAAGCAGGCCACTTTCGCCAGTTCCTCAAGTTTCACCTGGCGGTGCAGATTCGCTCGAAGATGATCAATGACCCGATCAATTCTTTTGGTGTATCCGCTGTTGGCATGGGTCTTTGGGCGCGCAAAAGATTCTGTTGCCATTGCGTCATAGTGATATCCCAAGGGCCTCTACACGGTCAACCCACGCCCCGCGAAGTGACAAGCTACAGCAGAAGCGATAAGCTGCCAAACCGCGAACGAGTCCTGTCAAGAAAAACTCGTCGAAAAGAGAGCGGCGGTGAGGTCTATGGCCAAACGAGGTGTTGCGTGCCGAGTGGCGATACTGATGACGGTATGTGCGGCCAGCGCGCATGCTCAGACGTCGCTGGCGGTACGAAACCTGCGATGCGAATACCAGGTGGATCCGATGGGAATTGATGCCCGGAAACCGCGTCTGAGCTGGGAAATAACGAGCGCGGAACGAGGAGTGGGCCAGACCAGCTACGAAGTGCGCGTGACCACGCAGGAAGTAAATTCGCGGGGCGAACGCGTGGTGTGGGAGAGCGGCAAGGTGTCTTCTGACGCTTCCAACCAGGTGGCTTACGCCGGTTCCGAGCTGGAAAGCGGAAGGACTTACTACTGGCAAGTGCGCGTCGCCGACAATCATGGGCATTTGTCCCCATGGAGCGAAATTGCGAAATGGGAAATGGGCTTGCTCGATCGTGCCGACTGGAAGGCTCAATGGATAAGTCCGAATCTGACGGAGGACGAAACGAAATCGAATCCGGCGCCGATGTTGCGTCACGAGTTCCTTGTCCGGAAGGAGATAGGGCGAGCAAGGTTATACGCAACAGCCATGGGCCTGTACGAATTGCAATTGAACGGAAAGCGCCTTGGAGACCAATACTTCACCCCGGGATGGACGTCGTACGATTTTCGTCACCAATATCAGACCTACGACGTGACGGAGATCTTGAAAACCGGCGCAAACGGCATTGGGGCGATCTTGGGCGACGGGTGGTTCCGCGGAATGCTGGCGCCGAAGCCGGAAAGGAACACTTACGGCACGAAACTGGCCTTGCTGGCACAACTCGTGATCGCCTACACGGACGGGACGCAGGAAATCGTGGCAACCGATGGAACCTGGAAGGCCTCGACTGGGCCGGTTCAGGCCTCCGACAACTACAATGGAGAAACCTACGACGCGAGGCTCGAAAAGCGTGGCTGGAGCGAATCTGGATACGACGACAGTAATTGGCAAGGCGTGACCCCTTTGACGTCGACGGCGAAGCTCGTGGCGCCCGCGGGGCCTCCGGTGAAAAAAATTGAAGAGATCAAACCGGTAAAAGTGCTTAAGTCTCCAGCCGGCGAAGCGATCCTGGATATGGGGCAGAATATGGTGGGATGGGTACGGTTTCGCGTGACGGCGCCGGCGGGAACGACGATCACGCTGAAGCATGCAGAGGTGTTGGACGGGCAGGGGAATCTGTATACAGAGAACCTGCGCTCCGCTAAGCAAACGGTTCAGTACATCACCAAAGGCGGCGGGACAGAGGAGTATGAGCCGCATTTTACGTTTCAGGGATTCCGCTATGTGAGCGTAAGCGGATGGCCCGGTGAAGTTAAACCGGAGGACTTTAGCGGAGTGGTGGTGCATTCGGCGATGCGGCGTACGGGAAGCTTCGAAACCTCGAACGCCCAATTGAACCAGCTGGAACACAACATCATTTGGGGGCAGAAAGGCAATTTCCTGGATGTGCCCACCGACTGCCCACAGCGAGACGAGCGGATGGGCTGGACCGGCGACGCGCAGGCGTTCGCGCCCACAGCATCATTCAATTTCGAGACCGCGGGGTTCTATACAAAGTGGCTGAAGGATTTGGCTTTGGACCAGGAAGACGATGGCGCGGTGCCGTATGTGATTCCGAACGCGCCGAGTCACAAGACGCGAAAGGGTGAGGCGGCGTCGGCAGGATGGGCGGACGCGGCGGTGGTGGTTCCGTGGACCGTCTATCAGGCCTTCGGCGACAAACGCGTTTTAGAGGATCAGTATTCCAGCATGAAGGCCTGGGTAGAGTACATGCGGCGACAAGCCGGCAAGAGCTACATCTGGAGCAACGGATTCAGCTTTGGAGACTGGCTCGCCTTTGCCACTACGGATTCGGACTATCCAGGCGCTACCACCGATAAGGATTTCCTTCAGACCGCCTATTTCGCACACTCGACGAGCTTGCTGGCAAGAACAGCGACGGCACTCGGGAAATCAGATGAAGCGGCAGAGTACAGCCGCTTGGCGGCGAACATCAAGCAAGCATTCCAGGGCGAATTTGTGACGCCAAACGGCAGGATCTCTCCTAACACCCAGACCGCCTACGCGCTGGCGCTGGCTTTCGATTTGGTCCCGGAGACCATGAGGGCGGAGGTGGCGTCGAGGCTGGCCGCCGATGTGCGGAAATTTCATCATTTGACGACCGGTTTTCTGGGAACGCCCGTGCTGTCGAAGGCGCTGAGCGACACCGGATATCTCGACGAGGCGTATATGTTGCTGAACAATACTGAGTATCCCTCGTGGCTGTATCCGGTTACGAAGGGCGCCACGACCATCTGGGAACGTTGGGATGGAATCAAGCCTGACGGGAGTTTTCAGGATCCAGGGATGAATTCGTTTAATCACTACGCCTATGGAGCGATTGGAGCGTGGATGTACAGCGTTGTGGCGGGAATCGGCCTCGATGAAGCGCAGCCGGGATACAAGCACGTTTTGATCGCGCCTCAGCCGGGCGGTGGCCTGACCAGCGCAAAGGCTTCGCTGGAAACGATGTATGGCAGGCTTTCCACTGCGTGGGAAACCGATAACGGGAAAATGAAACTGACGGTCGAGATACCACCGAACACGACGGCGACAGTGCGCATACCGAAGGCAAACTTGCAGGAGGTTACTGAAAGCGGAGAACCTCTACGGAGACATCCTGAGATAACCGGCGCAAAACAGCAAGGGGATAGCACGGTACTGGAAGTAGGCTCAGGAAAGTACGTATTTGAAAGCAGGAAGGACTAGCGACCCGCGAAGGACGTTTCGCGTGAACCAGGTTCATCGCCGCTCAAGGGCAATATAGCGGCGTGAACACCCCCGGCTAGCTGGTTGGTTCGGAATCCGCTATCGCCCGGGGGATCAAATAAACCGCCGAGATCCCAGCGCCAAATCCCAGGCTATCCCCAAGTTTTTTTCTGCTTACTCGAGATTTTCGAGAAAAGTCAGCGAAGGGGCGAAAAACAGGCTTCCCGTAACGGCTCGGCTAAAATCCAGAATCCGGTCGTAGTTGCCCGGCGGGCGGCCGATAAACATATTCTCAAGCATCTGTTCCGTAATCCGCGGGGTTCGGCAATAACCGATAAAGTAGGTTCCGAATTCTCCGTGGCCTGGCTCACCGAAGGGCATGTTGTCTCTCAGAATCTTGACTTCCGTTCCATTCTCGACAATGGTCGTCAAAGCGTTATGGGCCGAAGAAGGTTTCACAGCATCGCTCAGCTCAATATCGGAGAGCTTTTTGCGCCCTATGACCCGCTCCTGCTCCTCCGTTGCGAGAGCGTTCCACTTCGTCATGTCATGTAGGTATTTCTGAATGATCACGTAGCTTCCGCCGGCGAACTGCGGATCGTCTTCGCCTACGAGCGCCGAATCAAGAGCAGCCTCACCACGCGGATTTTCTGTGCCGTCAACGAAACCGAGAAGGTCACGATCTTCAAAATATCGGAAGCCTTGTGTCTCATCCACAACAGTGACGGCACCTCCAATCCGTTCCATGATATGAGCAACCAATTCGAAACACATATCCATTCTTCCGGCGCGGATATGAAACAACACGTCCGCAGGAGTAGAAACAGCGTGGCGTTCCCCCGATAGAAGCTCACGAAAGGGATGGAGCTCGGCCGGACGAGGTTTCCCAAAGAGCTTGTCCCAGGCATCCGATCCGAATCCCGCGACACACGAGAGTCCCCCCTCGATGCGACGGAAATCGACGGCGCGAAAGATCCCTGGAAGATCGGCACAGAGCGAATGCACGGTTGCGTAGCTCTCGCTTTCTGGCTTAATGCAGACAACCAGAAATATTGCGCTCCTCGTGAGCGGCGCAAGAACGGCCTGAGGAACCGGTGTTAGATCTTCTCGATTGGCTGGGCTCATAGATGGCTTGGGGTTCGCCTCCGGGCGCTAGATATACAACCGCTCTGCCGAGAAATCCAAGTTTCGAAGGAAAAAAAGTTCGCTGTCTCGTGCGACACCTTACATGGAAGACGATTCAGCTCGAGGAAAACATCGGCGCGGTTGACGTCGTCCTAGCTCTCGATGACCCGTCACCGGGCTTCGAGGCTTACTAGCGTGTTGCCTTTCACATCTGTCAAAGAGAGGCTGGCGCGGATCGAATTCGGTTTGCCCTTCACAGTAATCTTGCCATAGACGGTCGTGATGATCGCCGTGTTCTGAAAAGTCTGAACCTGGATGCCCGTACCCACGCCTGGGGCAACTGAGTTATAGCCACCACTGCCGAGCACCGTGCCGTCCGCTCGGATGATCTGAAGGGTACCTGTTTTGCGGGAAGAGCTCACATTCAACACATCGCAAGACACCGTGTACTGAGCTGAATTGGCCGTTTGAATCATCAATACGCCTGTAAAGAGTGTGCTTGTCACGAGAGGTTCCTCCGTTCCGTTATGCTGAGGTCGTCTAAACCAATTAGCCAACTTCTTTGGGTGGTATCTACGCTCGATACGCTAATGTAGTGGTGAAGAAGAGGTCAAGACCGACGAGCTCAGCGGGGTGAGAAAGTCCTTGAGGCACCATTCGAGATTGGTGATTTGCCTAGCGCTCCTCTCTGTTGGGCTGCAAATCTCTGGCGCCGCTGAGGCTGGTCAAAGCCCGGCACCCGCGACCGTTGATACTTTTTCAGGCAAACCCCGCGTTGCGATTATCAGCGACATGGGGAACGAGCCGGACGACCAGATGTCCTTTGTCCGGTTCCTTCTATATTCGAACGAATTCGATATCGAAGGTCTGATTGCAGCGACTTCGACATGGCAAAAGCAAGCAACGCATCCGGAAACCATGCGCGCACTAATTCGCGCTTACGCACAGGTGAGAAAGAATCTGCTCCTTCACTCCAAGGGATGGCCCATGGCGGAGTATCTCGACCAGCAAGTTTTCGCGGGCCAACCAGGCTACGGATTGGCCGCGACTGGCCAAGGAAAAAGTTCCGAGGGCTCGATAGCTTTGGCAAGAGCCATCGAGCGCGATGACCTTCGTCCTCTTTGGATCTGCATCTGGGGAGGAGCCAACACGTTGGCGCAGGCTCTGATTGACATCCGGGCTGCGAAGAGTGAAGAGACTATGAACGTTCTCGTCGCGCGTTTGCGCGTTTATTCAATCTCGGATCAGGACGATGCCGGGCCGTGGATCCGGCGCGAGTTCCCGCAGCTCTTCTATATCGTCAAACCGAGCCAGCCGAATGGAGAAGAATATTATTTCGCGACATGGACCGGCATCAGCGGCGACGTCTACTATCGAAACGGGGACGGTGCAGACACCAGTTTTGTGACGAATGAGTGGCTTGATCAGAACATTCGCTCAAAGGGGCCTCTCGGAAAAGTCTATCCGCGTTTCAAATTCATCATGGAAGGAGATACGCCCAGTTTTCTGGGATTGATTGACAACGGCCTGAATGCGTTTCGGCGTCCGGACTGGGGAGGCTGGGGCGGACGATACGTTCTGATGCAACCTTATGGCGAAAGTCGCCCCATTTGGACGCAAGGCGGTGATGAGTTCGCCCGCACGACCTCGCAGGATAGCGTGAGGGGAATCGACGGGCGAACGCATGCTTCCGATCAGGCGACGATTTGGCGGTGGAGGGAAGCGTTTCAGAACGACTTTGCTGCGCGCATGGATTGGACGATCAAGGATTTCGCGCATGCAAATCATAATCCCACGGTGGTGGTCAACGGCAAGACGGGCACAAGCCCTATTGAGATGGTCGCTGAGGCAGGCCAAACCATCATACTCGACGCGACCGGAACGAACGATCCTGATGGCCAGGCGCTCACCTATCGATGGTTCGTTTACCCGGAGGCCGGACTTACCGGAACCCAAGGCGCAGAGGTGACGATTTCGGACGACCGCGAGCCGGTCGCGAAGGTTGCCGTCAAATCTCCCTGTCGGCCAGTGTGGCTTCCCGATGTGGTTCCCTGCCGCGGCAGTGGCGTTGCGCACGTCATTCTGGCCGTTACCGACAATGGATCACCGCATCTGACGTCCTACAGGAGAATTATTTTGATGGTGAATCCCAGACACACGGCTGCGGTTGGTGTGGGCGAGTTCCACCGGGTCACGAGCCAAACATCTCGTTGACTTCCCGATAAGTGACTGCCTTTTCGGCGAATTCGAAGGAACCGCGGTCGTGCATTTCTCCGGCGGCTCGCAGGAACTCCCCGAGAGCCGCCCGCGACAACGCGCTGCCGACGCTCACGCGTTTGACACCGATTGCCGAGAGTTCTCCCAGGGTGAGGCGGACACCCTGGAGTCCCATAATTACGTTCACGGGACGGTCGACCGATTTCACGACTTCAGCGATATCCTCTTTGGTCCTAAGTCCAGGAGCGTACAGCACGTCCGCGCCCGCTTCTTGATAAGCCTGGAGCCGGCGAATCGTGTCCTTCAAGTCGGGGTGACCCACGATGTGGTTTTCGGCTCGCGCCGTCAGGGTAAACGTGAAAGGAAGCGCGGAGGCCGCCTCCGCTGCGGCGTGAACTCGATCGGCTGCGTGGGAAAGTTCGTACAGGCGGCCTTCCGGGCGCGGCGAGACATCTTCGATGGAGCCGCCAGCCAGCCCGGCCGCTGCTGCGAGCCGAATCGTTTGCGCAACCGTTCCGGCGTCGTCACCGAAACCATTTTCCAAATCGGCGCTTACCGGCAGATCAGTCGCGGAGGCGATTGCTGCGATGTGCGCCATCATTGCCTCTCGCCCGACCGCACCATCGGGCACGCCAATGGAAAAAGCAAATCCCGCGCTGGTGGTGGCGAGAGCTTCGAAACCGAGAAGCGCCAGGAGTTTTGCCGTGCCGGCGTCCCACGGATTGGGAATGATGAACGCCCGTTCGCGCTGGTGCAGCGCGAGGAATTTTTGACCCTTTTCCTTCAGTGTCAGCATGCCGGATTGGTCCTGTGTCACTTTCCCGGTACGGATGTTGGCGCGATGCCGAATGTGCCGTCAACGATTTCGACGAAGTTCCTCTCTTCGCGCAGAATAAATTTCTTCGTCTGCGCCATTGCAAAATTCTCTCGGGCTTCGGGATTGTTTCGGAGCTTTGCCCGATAGGCTTCATAAGATGCGAGGCTGTCAAATGCGATGAGACCCCAGGCAATATCGTTCGTACCCTCGTAGGGAAGAAAATACCCGACGAGGTGTCCGCCGCATCGGGGAATGATGCGGCCCCAATTCTCGGCGTATTTCTGAAAAGCGTCCTTTTGGAATGGATCGATCTGGTAGCGAATAACGCAGGTGATTTTCATTGACGTTCCCCCTTGGAAGGATTGCGGGCTTTGGCCAGCCGCCAATGCAAAAGCTATGGCAACCATTCCCCGCATGACCTCACGGCGGTCCATTTCCATAACGTGGAAGCACTCCGTAGTCAGGGCGCAATATACTCCGTTGACCGACGAGAGACACGGGCATGTTGCCTCACCGCGTGTCAATGATATAGTTCGCGCTTCGCCAAAAAGGCAGCTTCGCCCAAATTTTCGGCCTGTGAGGACAACGAATGAGTGACATTACGCGTCGCGAACTCCTTCGCACCGGAATAGCGCTTTCGGCTTCTTCGATCGTGGCGAAGTCGGCATTTGCCCGCACCGATTCCCTGCTCGAGAGCTACGCGAGAGACGGCTCGCCTCAAGCTGGTTCCGCTGTTGCCCCCCGGGAACGATTGCTCTTTGATTTTGGCTGGAAATTCTTTCAGGGCCACGCGTGCGATCCGCTGCGTGACCTGGATTTCGGCAAGGATCAAGGGGATTTCGCGAAATCGGGAGAATTCGAGGTGGCGCTGGGAAAATTCGATGACTCGAAATGGCGCTCGCTGGACCTGCCTCACGATTGGGCGGTGGAGCTTCCGTTTGTGAATGACGAGTCGCTGCAGAGCCACGGTTACAAGCCGCTCGGTCGAAAATATCCAGAAACGAGCGTCGGGTGGTACCGGCGAGTCTTCGATATACCCAGGGAGGACAGCGCTCGACGCCTGCGGGTGGAATTCGACGGAGCATTTCGCGACGCTCTCGTGTGGATGAATGGCTACTTCCTTGGGCGGAATGACAATGGCTACGCGCCATTCGGCTTTGATTTCACCGATTTTGCGAACTATGGCGACAAGAACTATCTGGTCGTGCGAATGGACGCGAGCTTCGGCGACGGCTGGTTTTACGAAGGCGCCGGGATCTACAGGCATGTGTGGTTGACGAAAACCGATCCACTGCACCTCGACAAATGGGATAGCTACGTTCGCACCGAGTTCAAGGCCGGCGCCGCCGAGCTGAAGCTGGGAACGATTGTTCAGAACGAAGGCAGGCAAAAAGAAGAGTGCTGCGTTCGATGGCAGGTTGTCGATTCCACAGGAAAGGCGGTGGCAACGGCCGAAGCCGCATCGCAGCGGATTGAGCCCGACGAACGCGCAATTTTCACGGCGCCAGCCGTGTTGGCCAGCGCGAACCTATGGTCACCCGAAACGCCGAACCTGTATTCCGCAGTTGTCAGTGTGGAATGCGAAGGCAAGATTCGCGATGCCGAGCGCGTTCACTTCGGTGTGCGCAGCCTGCGATTCGATGCCGACAAAGGCTTTTTCCTGAATGGAAAATCCGTAAAGGTAAAAGGAACCTGCAATCATCAGGACCACGCCGGGGTGGGCGCCGCTGTGCCTGACCGCCTGCAGTACTACCGGGTGGCCGTGCTCAAGGAAATGGGGTCAAACGGCGTGCGCACCTCCCACAACATGCCGACGCCGGAATTGGTGGAGGCGTGCGACCGGCTCGGAATGATGATGATGTGCGAAACGCGTGCGATGAGCGCGACGCCAGAAGCCATTGAGCAATTGGAATCGATGGTGAAGCGGTACCGCAATTCCCCGTCGATCATTCTGTGGTCCATGGGCAATGAAGAATGGGAGCTTGAGAAAGGTGAGCAAGGATTGCGGGTAATGACAGACATGGTTCAGCGGACGCACGAGCTTGATCCGACGCGCCCGTGCACGTGCGCCGTCAATGGACAATTCGATAAGGACCTCCCGCACGCGTTGGACGTGATGGGGTTCAACTACAACCTGGATGCGCCGGACAAATATCACGCGGTGAATCCGAAACAGCCCTGCATCGGTTCGGAAACAGCGAGCACCGTTTCGACTCGCGGAATCTACATTACTGATAAGTTTCGCAATTGGGTGAGCGCGTACGACGCAAACCATCCGCAATGGGCGGAACTTGCTGAGGAATGGTGGAAATTTTATGCAGCGCGCGAATGGCTGGCAGGTGGGTTCGCGTGGACTGGGTTCGACTATCGAGGAGAGCCGACGCCGTACGGGTGGCCATCGGTCAACTCGCAGTTCGGAATTGTGGATACCTGCGGCTTCCCCAAGGATAATTTTTACTATTACAAATCATGGTGGGGCCAGGAACCGGTGCTGCATCTTTTCCCACACTGGAATTGGGCAGGACGCGAGGGCGATCCCATTTCAGTTTGGGTCCATTCGAATCTAGACGAAGTGGAGCTTTTTCTGAATGGCCAAAGCCAAGGCGCAAAAAAGGTTCAGCCGCTGACGCACCTCGAATGGAGCGTTAAGTACGCCGCGGGCTCGATCGAGGCTCGCGGCAAGAAGAACGGCAAGGTGGTTCTTACCGCAAAACGCGAGACGACGGGCGATGAAGCTAAGAGCATTCGTTTGAGCGCCGACCGCACGGAAATCGATGCGAACGGGCAGGACGTTTCAATTTTGAAGGTCGAAGTCCTAGACGACGCGGGCCGTGCGATCGCGACCGCCGGTAACTTAATCAGTTTCCGAGTAGCAGGCGAGGGGAGATTGATTGGCGTCGGGAACGGCGACCCAAATTGTCAGGAATCAGATAAGGATCCCAAACGAAGCCTGTTCAATGGCTTGGCGCAAGTGATTGTGCAAGCTACGAAGGTCCCGGGGACGATTACGGTGGAAGCCTACACCGAGGATTGGCCTCCACCGAAACTGCCAGCAGTTAAACTGGCAATTCAGACGAGGCAGGTTTCCGCCGTGCCATTTGTGGGATGAGGGCCGCGAGCTTCGTCGCTAAGTGCTTGGAACGCAAAGGGATTTGGACTTCCAGAGTTATGCAAACTCTTTCACACAGGAAAGGTGGCTGGAGACACCAAGGTATCATGGCATTGAAAAAGAAGGGCTTACGGGCACATAGAGAACGCGGCATTTGGTGACTGAAGTGCACCGAACATATCGCCCTGAGGGGGAGGAACTGCGAATGCGTGTGACCAAGGCCCTGATGTTAATGATTGCGATGATAGTAGTGGTGGGATTGTGTGCGGTCGCGGCTCACGCCGATGGCGACCCCACAAGCAAGGTACAGGCTCCCACCATTGGTGGCACACCGGGTGTTTCCAACGAGTTCCCCCTTGCCCCGTTTGGTCAAACGAGCAACGGCTGCAGTTTTACAGACGGCCCCGATGGTGCATCAGACGGCACCGAAGACTGCACCTTCAAAAACCAGAGCGATAACAATTGGACTTGGTTACAGATCACGACGAGCGAATCGCTCCCCTGCGGGGAAATTCAGCAGTCTTCTCCAACCAGCCTTTTCGAGAATGCCACTTGCACCCAGACGGACAGTGGCGACATTCTCTACTACTCCGGCGTCAACTACAGTCCCTCGACGAACGCCTTGCTTGGAGCTGTCAATACGCTTCTTTCCGCTTGCGACCCGTCCGAGGATCCCAATTGCAACGCAACCGATATCCAGACGCCATTGGTTGAGGCTTCAGAATTCAGTGGCAACTGCGCACCTTCCGGAAGCTATCTGCCTGGCGTGCTTATCGGTTGCGATTTTGAGATCGAACTTGGCCCTAGCGTCGATCCCAGTGACTGGCAGCTCCTGACCTCGTTCTACGTTGTGGCACCCGAGCCATCAACGCTGGGAATGTTGCTTGCGGGTTTGCCGATGTTGCCGTTCGCCCTTCGGCGCCGCAAGTCGGTCTCTGCTTAGCAATAAGGTCTTCTTCCTTTTAGCGTGAGCCCCGGTGGGGTGTGTTTCCTTCTCTTCTTAAATTTCCTCACCACGTTCGGGAATCGGTTTGCTGAGCTGACAGCACACCCGTCGTGGCTATAACCAGAGTGCATCACGACGAGCGGGCTTTGCCGATGCAGATTCAAACCACGATCGAAGCAGGCATCTGGAGCGATTCGTCTTAGCCCCGCATCACCTTCGAAAGAAAAGGAGTGGCGCGTCTATTTCTTCTTCGCGCCGAATTCCTTTTCCAGTTGGGCAAATTGGGGACGGCTCTGCAAATTGGCAAGCTCGGGATCGGCCTTCGCGTCCGCAAATGAAGAGCCCTTTTGCAGGGCCTCGCGCAGAAGATTCAGCGCTTCGTCAGGGTGGTTCGTCAACGCCTGGACCTCCACGTCGTCATAGAGGTACTCAATATTTTCTTTGTCCAACGCTCGGGCACGCCCGATGAAATTGAGGGCCTGAGCGGACTCCCCTTTTTTGGCGTAATACATGGCCAATTGCGAGAGAGTGTTGGCGCTTCGCGGGTTCACTTGCAGTTCTTTGTACGCGAGTTCAATGGCCTTGTCGTACGTTGCATTGGCCATGTCCTTTTGTCCCGACCAGCGGTAGGCGTCCGCAAGGTTACCCACATTTACGTTATCAGTGGGGTTCAATTCCACCGCTTTCGCGAAGTTCGTAACGGCGTCGTTGTAGCGTTTCAACTGGAAATAGGCAAACCCGAGATTCGAGTAAGCGTCGTCGTTCTTTTCGCTTAAAGAAATGGATTTTTGGAACTCCTCAATGCTCTCTTCGTACCGGCCCTGATGTTGGAGGATTACGCCGGCATTATCGAATGCGGCCGAGTTATCGGGCTCCAGCTCCGTGATTTTCCGGAAAGCAACCAGCGCCTTGTCCAAGTCACCCAGTTTGAAATAGGCGATCCCGATGGCGTTGTAGTTGAGCCAAAAATAGGGATTGAGGTCGATGGCTTTCTGATAGGCCGCCAAGGCCTCTGCGGAGCGGTTAGTGTTCAGGTAAACGTCGCCCAACGTACGATAGCCATCATCCGAATTGGGCTCCAATTTGAGAGCGTGCTGAAGCTCGGTGACGGCCTCGGCGTTTTTCCCCGTCACCGCGTACACCTTCGCCAGCGAGAAATGGACTTCTGGAACGTTGTCATTCAAGCGTTGCGCCTGTTGCGCGGCAGAAAGGGCGCGTTGCGACCAAAAAGCATCTTTTTTAGAGGCGTAAATCGCCAAGCTGGCATCCGCCAATCCCGCATACGCCAGGGCGAACTTGGGATCCTTTTGAATTGCCTGACCGAAAAAGTCCGCTGCCGTTTGGTCGTTCTTGACATCTTGCTGGCCTCGCAGCGCGCTACGGCCCTGCAAGTAGAGGTCATAGGCGGCGACGTTCTCAGTGGGATGCGCGCCAGAGAGGGCTAATTCTTCGTTCGTAGGATTCAAGTCCATGGCCGTGACGAGCTGGCTGGATATTTGGTCCTCCAGCGTGAGCAGATCGTTCGGGACGCCTGAGAAATCTCCACTCCATATCTTCCTACCGTCCGCAACGTCGTGCAGGTTCACGATGATCGACATCTTGTCGGCGCTGCCTTGAATCAATCCGTCGACAATCATGTTCACGCCGAGATTTCGCGCCGTTTTCTCGAGCGAATCCTTAGACGAAACTTTCGCTACGTCCGCATCGGAAGCCAGATGAAGCTGCTTAAACTGAAAGAGCTTGGAAGTGAGCGCTTCATCCAGCCCGTCACCAACCAGGCTCAGCGCCTGAGTGTCACCAATGATCTTGAACGGGAGAACGGCAACGTAACGCCCTGTGGAGAGCGGAGGCACGCCAGACACTACGGATGATGTGCCGACGCCCGGCTTGAAGATCAGGTGGCGCACGGGGGGAATCGCGAATAAGACCGCTATCAATAGAACTCCAGCTCCTCCCCACCACATCCACCGGCGCTGTGTGAACTCCGGAAGTTGAATGACGACGGTGGCCGCGCCGCTTCGCGAGATCGTGGAACCCGACTTCGATCCTCCTTGGAGGTCCGCGAGAATCTCATAGGCGCTCTGGTAGCGACTTTCCGGCAATTTCTCAAGGCAGTGCAAAATGATGCGAACCAGCCAGTTCGGCAGGGTGGGATTTGCAATCTTGGGGCTTTTTGGCTTTTCCTGAACGCGTTGATACATCACTTTCAGGGTCGATTCACCGGTGAAGGGCACGTCTCCGGTCACCATCTCGTACAGAATGAGCCCGTAGGCGTAGAGATCGCTTCTCTGGTCCGCCGGTTTGCCCTCCACCTGTTCGGGGGACATATAGCGAGGCGTTCCGAGAAAAGCGCCGGTTTTGGTCATGGCGACGGCGCCCTCGTCGAACGACTTTGCCAAACCGAAATCCGAGATGTAGATCTGGTCGTCTTTGCCGACCAGAATGTTCTGCGGCTTCAGGTCGCGATGAATCACGCCTTCGGCATGGGCAGCCGCGAGTGCTTCGGCGAACTGGCGTCCGAAGTTCAGGACGCGATCCAGCGGCATCTTCGGATTTGCAGCGATAATCTGGTGGAGATCTTGCCCCTCCACATAGGCCATGGAAATGAACCTGACGCCGTTTACGTCCCCCATATCGTGAATTCGGAGTATGTTCTTGTGGGAGATCTTGCTCGCAAGCAAGAGTTCCTGCTTGAACCTTCGGAGCGCGTCAGTTTCGCTGAGGGCGCCCTGGCGAACAACCTTGATAGCGACGACGCGGTCGAGATCTTTGTCGTAGGCCTTGTAAACCCTGCCCATGCCGCCTTGTCCAAGGAGGGATTCGATTCGATAGCGGGGGCCGAAGTCAGTACCCGGAGTCAGAAGGGCGGCGTCCGCCATTACGACGGTTTCAGAATCACCCGTAGGAATGGGCGTTCCGCATTTTGAGCAAGATTCCGCGAAATCCGGATTGACCGTGCTACAGTGCGGACAATTCATGGCAGCGGCCGCCAGGTCGGCCCAAGGCGGGGACCGGGAAACGCAAAATTATGCGGCATCAGAGTTCTGGCTGCAACTCCTGGATTGCAGATTCTCAACCATCCGAGCAGGGCCACGCTCGCCATGGTAGTGATGTTACGCCTGTCTTCGTTTCATCCTTGTAGCAGGAAGACTCGAACCGAGCCCCCAAACATTTCGGGATGCCGCACCCTTCGTGGCATCAAGCTCCGATCTTAAGGTGCGGCCAAATTGAGAACCAGCAAACGAGGCTCGGTCATTTCTTCGATCGCGTACCGGAGGCCCTCACGCCCGAGGCCGGAGTCTTTGATCCCTCCATAGGGCATCGAATCCATCCGGAATGCGGAAACATCGCCGGCAATGACCCCGCCAACTTCGAGTTCTTCAAAGGCTTGGAACAGCAACTTCGCATCGCGTGTGAAGACTCCGGCTTGCAATCCGTAGGGCGATTCGTTGGTCCGGCGGATCGCCTCGTCAAAGTCCCGATAGATTTCCACGACCACGACCGGCGCAAACATTTCCTGGCAATTGACCTTCATCTCCGGCTTCGTATTCGTGAGAACGGCCGGCTCGAGGATTGAGCCGTTTCTCTTGCCGCCACACAGCACCTTGGCCCCGCCTGCGGTTGCCTCGGCAATCCATGAATCAGCGCGACGGGCGGCGCCCTCATTAATCATGGGGCCAACCTCGGTGGCTTCGTCCAGCGGATCGCCGACTTTCAGTTTTTTCACGCCGTCAACGAATAGGTCAACGAACCGGCTCGCGATTTTGTGCTGAACGAGAATTCTCTGGACGGAGATGCAGCTCTGCCCCGCGTAAGAAAATCCACCTTGAACACATCGCCGCGCAGCGTCATCTACCTCTGCGTCTGAGTGGACGATCACCGCGGCGTTGCCGCCGAGTTCGAGAACGACTTTCTTCTTGCCTGCTTTAGCTTTGAGTGACCATCCCACCGAAACGCTGCCGGTGAATGAAAGCAGCTTTAGTCGATCATCGGCAACGAGCCGCTCGGCTTCCGTGTTTGCGAGTGGGAGCACGTTAAAGGCTCCAGCCGGCAAGCCCGTTTGTTCAACGATTTCCGCGAGCAGCAACGAGCACATCGGAGTTTGTGGCGCCGGCTTCAAGACGATTGGGCACCCGGCCGCGATGGCCGGAGCTACCTTGTGCGACACAAGATTCAGAGGAAAATTGAAAGGCGTAATACCGAGAATCGGCCCAAGTGCGAACCGACGCACGATGCCCGCTCGTCCTGCCGCGGACGGCTGCAAATCGAGCGGGAGCCACTCACCTCCGATTCGCGTGGCTTCCTCGGCAGCGACAGAGAACGTCAGAACCGCGCGGTCAACTTCGATACGAGCGGCTTGCAGCGGTTTTCCCGCTTCGAGCGCCATGAGTCGAGCGAATTCTTCGCGGTGCTCCTGAATACCCGCGGAAATCTGACGCAAAATCTGCTGCCGTTGGTATGCGGCAGACTTGCGCGTGATTTCAAAGGCGCGCTGGGCGGCGCGAACGGCGACTTCCGCATGTGTAGCGGCAGCTTGAAAAACGGTACCCACCACCGACCCATCGAATGGCGAGCGCATTTCAACCGTTTCGCCCTCGCTGACCCAGGAACCATCGAGGAAAAAACCCCAGGTTCGCGCCGGAGTTTTTGCTCTCACCATAGGAACCCGCGGCTGCCTCGACTCATTTTCCTCAGTAGAATTCACGATAACTATGGACGGACTCGCAGCTCAGTTTGATTCTACGCCTGGCGCGGGACGGCTTCGACTTGCGCTTCCGAAACGGTTGCGAGCGCCGCTTCGAGGACGTCCAGCCCCTCCCGAAACTGCTCATCGCTGATTACAAGCGGCACAAGCAGCCGGATAACGTTTCCATACGTTCCGGCAGACAGCACGATCAGGCCGTGTTCGTAACAGTAGCGGATGATTTGTTCTGTTTCGTGCTTGGCAGGTTCGCGCGATTCGTTTGATCGAACAAGCTCGATAGCACGCATGGCGCCCAGGCCGCGCACATCTCCAATCATCGTAAAACGGGATTTCCACTCTCGCGCGCGCAATTGAAACTTGTCGCCCAATTTCGTGGCGCGTTCGGCTAGATCTTCGCGCTCGAGCGTCTCGATTGCTGCCAGCGCAGCCGCACACGACAGCGGATTCCCGCTGAAAGTGCCGCCTACCGAACCCACACCCGGAGCATCCATGATTTCGGCGCGGCCGGTGACGGCGGCGAGAGGCAGGCCGTCCGCAATCGATTTTGCCGAAACGAGCAGGTCTGGCGCGATGCCGTAATGCTCGCACGCGAACATCGATCCGGTGCGTCCAAATCCACTTTGAACTTCGTCGGCGATGAACAAAATGTCATGTTGCCGGCAAATATCTAGCACGAGTGCGAAAAATTCACGAGGCGGCGCGACGAATCCGCCTTCGCCGAGCACAGGCTCGGCAATCACCGCGGCCACAGCCTCCGCAGAGACGAGGCGCTTGAATGTGTCCTCCAAATGCCGCGCGCAAAATACCTCGCACGACGGGTACTTCAACGAATAGGAACAGCGATAGCAGTAGGCGTACGGGATGCGGTAAATATCCGCAGCGAAAGGCTCAAATCCGGCCTTGTACGGATGAGTCTTGCTCGTGAGGGACATAGCAAGCATGGTGCGGCCGTGAAATGCGTCTTCGAAACAGATGATTGCCGGCCGCCGCGTGTAGGAACGGGCGAACTTAATGGCGTTTTCCACCGCTTCAGCGCCGCTATTCACCAGCAGAGTTTTCTTCGCGAATTTCCCCGGAGTAATCGTGTTCAACTTTTCTGCGACAGCTATGTATTTTTCGTACGGCGCCACGCTGAAGCAGGTGTGCAGGAATGCCTCGATTTGCTCGCGAAGCGCTGCTACAACCCGAGGGGCACGATGGCCAGCGGCTAGGCAGCCTATGCCGCCGGCGAAATCGATGAAGCGATTTCCGTCGACATCTTCGAGGACCGCGCCTTCCGCGCGCGCAGCGAAAATCGGCATCGCGTGATAGACGCCTCGCGGCACGGCCGCGTCGCGCCGCCTCATCAGGTTTTGTGACTGCGGTCCGGGGACGGCCGTGCGCAATTGAATCGTGGCCATTTCAGTACCATCCGATAGGTTGTTCGTTGAGATTGATGTGGACTTGCTTCGTCTCGAGATATTCCTCGATCCCCCACGGTCCCAGCTCGCGACCGAACCCCGATTGTTTGTAACCGCCCCAGGGGGCCTCGACGTAAGTCGGCTGCATGTGATTGACCCACACGATCCCCGCTCGCAGCGCTCTCACCACGCGAAAGGCCTTGAAAATATCCCGCGACCACACGGCGGCGGCTAAGCCATAAGGAGTTTCGTTTGCGATGCGAATGGCTTCCGCCTCATTCGCAAATGGAATGACGGCCGCTACGGGCCCGAAGATTTCCTCCTGAGCGATGCGCGCCGAATTGTCGACGTCATAGAAAATCGTCGGCTCGACGTAATAGCCACGTGTTGCTGATGCAGGTCTTCCGCCGCCAGCCGCCAGCTTTGCTTCCCTCTTGCCTAACTCCTGGTACGAGCGCACGCGCTCGAATTGCTCTTTGCTGACGAGGGGCCCCATTTTAGTTTCGCGTTCGAGAGGCGGCCCGAGACGAATTGCCTTCGCTTTTGCGGTCATCGCATCCAGAAACTTCCCATAGATGGGGCGTTCGACGAGGATCCGGCTTCCGGCCGAGCACACTTCCCCCTGATTTATGAACACTCCAAAGAGCGCGCCGTCGATCGCAGCCTCAAAATCGGCATCCGCAAAAAAGATGTTGGGCGATTTGCCGCCGAGCTCCAGCGTCACTCGCTTAATCGTATCGGCAGCCATTTTCACGATAGCTTTGCCCACCGCAGCGCTCCCCGTGAACGCAATCTTGTTCACGTCGGGATGCTTCGCGAGCGGAGCACCGGCGCTCTCGCCAAAGCCGGTGATGATGTTCACCACACCCGGCGGCAGACCGGCGTCCGCCAGGAAGTGCGCAAACTCCAAGGCTGTTAGCGGAGTCTGCTCCGCAGGTTTAAGCACACAAGTGCAGCCTGCGGCGATTGCCGGGGCCAGTTTCCAAGCAGCCATCAGCAGGGGGTAATTCCAAGGAATGATCTGTCCCGCTACACCTATTGGCTCGCGCAACGAAAGGCTCAATGCGTTGTCGGGAACCGGATTCACGTGCCCGAGAACCTTTGTCGCCAGGCCTCCGTAATACTCGAAACATGTGGCAACGTCCGCGATGTCGTATTCTGCTTCGACAATAGGCTTCCCTGAGTTTCGCGCTTCAAGCTCAGCCAGCATCTTCGCTTCCTTGCGCACGCGCTCTGCAAGGCGGAAAAGAACCCGGCCTCGCTCTTGCGCCGTAGTTTGCGGCCAAGGGCCTGACTCAAATGCTGATTTTGCGGCTGCGACGCTGCGGTTCACGTCCTGCTCGTCGGCTTCCGGCACTTCCCCGATAATTTCTTCCGTGGAGGGGTCGACAACGTGAAAGTAAGCACCTCGGGTGCTTTCGACGAATTCCCCATTGATGTACATCCGATAGCGCTTCATCCCAGATGACCTCGCGTCGGTGCCGCGCTCGCCACGAGCTGCGAATGGCGCAGTTTGCGGCGCCCATAAACATAGAAAAAGAAAATCGCCAGGCCAATAAACCCGGCAGTTCCGCCGAACATCCATGTTTCGTATCGCCCCAACGACGTGATCTGTTGCGCCGGGAAAAATGCCAGCGCAATTCCGAGAATCGTTGTTAGCACGCCGGTGTAACCCGCCCAAAGCAATACGGGTCGGCTGTAGCGCCCCTTGGTCGTACCTGGATCGGACGCGATTCGAATAAGTGCCGCAAACATATAGATGAAGGGAATCAGTTGTAATACTACCGCCAGCGAAAGGAGACTTTGGAACGTCTCCTGGACACCAGAGCGCATGAAATTGATCGCCACGAGAACCGCGGAAACCGAGGCGTGGACGATCAGTGCGGCGTATGGAGTCCCGTATCGCGGATGAACCCTGCCGAGCCAGGAGGGAAGATACGAATCGAGTCCAGCTACGAACGGAATGCGTGCGGACCCGGCCAACCAGGCTGAACCGATTCCCGCGATAGATACGCTCAGCATTATTGCAAAGGGCGCCACTATCCACCCTGCGCCGACTCGAGAGGCCATGTGGCTGACGGCTTGCACGATTCCTTGGAGCACATTGATGTCGTTCTTGCTGATCGCAACCAGTAACGTCAAAGTCGTAGCAATGTACAGCACTCCCGAAAGTACGCCGCCCCACGCGACGGCTCCGGGCAGCGTCTTCTGTGGATCCTTGATTTCGTCGCCCATCACGGATGCGAGTTCGAGTCCAACCAAGCCGAAGCAAATCACTCCGAATGCATTCATGACAAACCGCGGATCCGCAGGAACATGGAAAGCGGCGCCGGTTACATGTGTGCCAAAGCGGAAACTGACAATCGCGCCGAGTCCAATCAACGTCGCGGCTGCGATGCCAGTGCCGATGCCGCCGATGTTGTTGATCCACTTCCCTACACCGAGCCCCACAATATTGAGGATCACCAGGGCTGCGAATAGCGTCAGGGAAGCGATTACGGTAAACCAACGATTGTTCGCCAACCCTTGGTGGCCCGCCCCAAGCGCGAATACCGAGACCCCAACGAAATAGAGCATCACCGTCGGCACGTACATCATGTTGTTAACCCAGTAGCACCAGCCTGAGAGGAAGCCATGAAAGTCGCCAAATTCTCGCTTCGCCCACAGATAGACGCCCCCCTCTCCCGGATACCGATGAGCGAGTTCGATTACGGCGATTCCCTGGGGCCAGAAAAAAAGCACGAGCGCAATCAACCAGAGCCAAAGCGTCACGCCGCCGTTTGCAGCGATGCTCGGCACGACATTGAGGTTAAAAACCGCTACGACGAACAGGGCAACCAAGTCCCAGCGGCCGAGCGCCCGCTTCAGGTGCGCTGACTCCTGCGACGTTGAATTCTCGGCCAGATGTTGCTCCGGGCTAATGCGCTACGGTCGTGGCAGCCCGCGGCTCTTTCTGAGCAGCCGCAAGCGCTGGGGCGACATCCGCAAAAGCCTCAAGATGGCGATCGACATCTGCATCCGTGTGAGCGACGGAGATGGTCCACTGCTCGTCCCACCAGTAGGGCTGCGCGATGACGCCACGATTCGCCATGGCGAACCAGTAATGTCGCCAGAGATCGCTGTCGATGGTCAACCAATCGCGATAGTTGCGGATCGGCTTCGGGAAAAACATCAAGGCGCCATTCGCACCTGCGGCGACCAAGTACGATTCCAGCCCCACCTTGCTGACGTGTTTCTTGTAGCCTTCAACGAGCTTGCTATTCAACCGGCCCACGTGCTCGTAAGCAGACGGCGTGAGCACTTCACGAAACGTCGCCAGCCCTGCCGCCATGGCAACGGGATTCGTGTTGTACGTGCCACCGTGAAACACACGATGGTCGGAGATCAGGCCCATCACTTCGCGCGTCGAGGCAAACGCCGCAAGCGAGAAACCGCCGCCGATCGATTTCGCCAAGCAAACAATGTCCGGCTTAACGTCGAAGTATTCGCACGCACCGCCATACGCCAGCTTCGCGCCTGTTTTCACTTCGTCGAAAATCAGCAGCGCGCCGTTCTTTCGGGTGAGTTCGCGAAGAGCCTGGTGATAGCCCGGGTCGGGCATCAGGATGCCGACGTTCATCATGATGGGCTCGACGATGACGGCGGCGATTTCTCCCGGATACTTTGCGAAGAGCCGCTCAACGCCTTCGGCGTCGTTGAATTGCGCCACTAGCGTGTTCGCGAGGGTCGCCTTTGTGACACCTTCGCCTCCTGGCACCGACGTGGGAAACCTCGGGTCACCCACTTCACTGGCTTTTGGCTTGACGGACACGAGCGCCGAATCGTGGAGTCCGTGATAGCCACCTTCCATCTTGATGATCCGGTCGCGACCGGTCGCCGCGCGAGCCAAACGGACTGCGTGCATCGTGCATTCGGTTCCGCTGTTGCTGAATCGCACCATCTCAACCGGGAACCGCTTGCAGATTTCTTCAGCGAGTTCCCATTCGAGATTGTGGGGCATGCCGAACATCGTGCCAGTGCCTAGTTTTTCCTGCACCGCACGAATCACGGCCGGATGACGATGTCCGGCCATCAGGGCGCCAAAACACAGATTGAAATCGACGTACTCGTTTCCGTCGATATCGCGAATGCTGCCACCGTTTCCGTCACGCGCGAAAATGGGGTACGGGTCGTAAGCACGATAATTGCTGGCGACGCCCAGGGGGAGCCGGGCCGATGCGCGCTTGTGCGCCTCGCGAGATTTCGGCGTCCTCTTCTCGTAAAACGCCAGTTCCTTCCGCAGTCCGTCATGCATGGTGCCCTCCGATTCCCGTAAAAACGATTTTCTCCAGCCCTAAGCGGCTCGCTCTGCCCTCAAGCTCCATCGGCGGAATCTGAAACCGCGCTTCTTCAACTCGGCGAAAAATGGCTCGGGAGGGACGGCATTCTCTGGCGCTTGAACGCCCACGCCACTAATCTGGCCCCGTCCGACCATTACGGCAGCGATGGCAGCCGGAAAGCCAGTATCACGCGCGACTGCAGAGAATTGCGGTCGCGTCGTATACCTTGCCCACATTTCCATTGCCGATGTGCGTTTCGCGCCTCTGCGCCGCCCTCCAACGACGACGCGCAGCGCTTCCACGTCCTTCGCAGGTTTCGACGGCGCTCTTTCCCGCAGGAGCGCCAGTAGCAGTTCGCGCGGGGCAACTTTATGGCCGTTCACCGCGACGGGTTCGTGGCTCGTAAGTCCGGCGTCCGACAGGCTCCGGACCAGGTTGACCATTCCTGCCGGATAGTTGATTTTGAAGAACACGTCACGCACACCGCGCGTGCGAAAACTTTCCGCCAGCGTGCCTAGCTCCGAATGAATCGAGTGCCGCAGCTCAATCTTCCCGATGGGCTGAGCGAAGTTTCGCTCCTCCGGCTCCGCCAGGATCTCTTTCTCAACGTATCGCCCGCCAGTGAAATGCACGGGCCGGGTAGTAAGTTCATCGAGAATTGTGGCAATCGAGAACGTGAAGACCACAGGCCCCTCGTAACGCTGCGTATCTGCACCGGCGTTGTAAACATGAATCGAATCGACGCGGTCGAGTCCATCGGCGAGGGCACGCGCCATCACGTTTGTAACTCCGGGCGCTCCGCCAATCCCTGCGATCGCGATTCGTCCAATCCGCCGAAACTCGCGATCGAGGGTGAATTGCTTTCGCGTCACATGGTAAAGGCCGCCCAGGTCCATGTAGTGAACGCGAGCGGCCACTGCAGCACGCATGACGTCGAGGTTCCAATTGTACTGCGTGCAGTTCACCACGACATCGCACCCGCGCAGCAGTCGGGCGAGTGCGCTTGTTTCGCGAACGTCGGCGAAAGCGCCAAGCGACTTTGCGCGGCCGAAGCCGCGAGCGACCCGATGCGCGCGATCCCTGTCAAAATCCCCAACCACGATTGAGCGCACCTCTGGTGCACGCGCCAGATCCCACACCACCGCGCGCCCCATCAGGCCCGCACCGAGAACTACGATTCGCATCGCCTTTGTGGCCCAATTTTTCTAGAACATAAACTTCAGCGCAAACTGCATAACGCGCGGACCTTCGCGCGCTTTCAAAATCTGGCCAAACGTCGAATCTGCGAAATTGCCGTCAGGGTTGTTGAATTGCGTGTGGTTCCAGGCGTTGTAAAACTCCGCTCGAAACTCGCTGTTCCATCGCTCGCCGATTTTGGTATTCTTTGCGATCACGAGATCGGTATTGCTGATGGCCGGCCCGCAACACAGGGAATGAGGCGTGTTGCCAAACACTCCATAGTTTGTTCCGGTGACGGTGGCGTCAGTAAAATTTGTGGCGTTGAACCAATAACCGCCGTTCGTTTTGGGATTCAAGAACTGAACCGGGGCGGTCGCTTCCGGCGTGTTGGCCCCCTCAAAAAACTCGCTACTCTCCAGTTCGGCATCATTGGGATCCCACACACGAATGGGGAATCCACTTTGATAAGTGATAATGGCGGAGGCTTGCCAGCCGTCGAGCGCCTTACCTTTGAACCCTTGATACTCGGGAACCGGCAACTGCCACACCGGGCTGAACACGAAACGATTTTTCGCAGAGAGCAACGAGTCGCCGCGCGTCGCGTTGTAATTGAGCGGGTTCAGCTCGTTCTCGAAGGAAGCGCCCTGGTCGATAGCCTTGCTGAAGGTGTACGAAGCTTCGAAAAGGAGCCCGTGCGAGTAGCTGCGGTCGACAGAAAGCTGCAGGCCGTTGTAGTTCGAGTTTCCGATCGTATCTTCGGTGAAGATATTGCTGATGACGTCCACGCCGTCCGCCGGACATCCGATCATGTTAGAACCGCTCAATGATTGACAGTTCGGCGAAGCGTACGGCCTGGTTCCCACCAGAATTATCCCCGGCGCAGCCACCGTGGTTCCTCCGGCCAGACACTGAGGCGTATTTCCAGGAGCTCCCGTGTATGGCAAGAGCAGACCATTGCAATTGCTCGGCGCCACTTTGAATGGCTGCACGGGTTGACTCACCGAAGGGATTACGGTCCCGGCTGGAATGTAGTATTCGCTGTCCGCACCGAAAGGGCCGCAGTCTGTAGGCGTACCTCCGGGGCCACTCAGAAGGTCATTGGGATTGTTATTTGCAATCGACATCAAAGCGAGGCAGGTCTGAATATTGCCCGCGTTCAGATCGTGAGACGAAAGGAGATGGTGAGATTCCGTGCCAACATAGGAAACGCGGAACAACATGTCTTTGGTCAGTTGACGCTCAATTGTAAGGTTGTACTGCTCGGCATATTGCGACTTCAGATGTGGCGCGAATTCGCCGAACAGCAAAATGGGACGGAATGTTGACCAGTCGACGCAGCCATTCGGGCCTCCCGGGGTATCGACTGCACAGGGAGTCTGCGGAGTTTGGTTGAGTACGCCGGTGAAGGGATTGGGAGTTACGGTGCCGCTCTGCGAAAGGTACGGGAGGTTAAAGAGCGGGCTCGAAATGAACGAGCTTCCTCCAAAGGGAGGCTCAGCGCTGAACTGCTCAAGAACCAACTGCTCGATCGGATTGTAGAAGATGCCGTATCCGGCACGGATGCTGGTCATGCCGGGACCACCGAAGAGCTTTGCGAGCCACCCGTCCGTCATGCCCGGGCTATAGGCGATTCCGATTCGCGGAGCAAACGCTTTGTAGTAGGTGGATGTAAGTCCGCGCTCGACTCCTTTGTCGTTGGGAAAAACTACGCCGAGCGGAAAGATAGCGTTGTTCGTTCCGCTGCTTTCACCGCAGTCACCGGGATTGAGACCGAGTGTGGCCGCGTTTTCCTGAGAAAGCCAGCAGGGATATTGGGTGGTTGCTTGTCCGGGGCGGAAGGTCTGCAGACGATTTCCCGTGTCGTAGAAAGGAGTGTTGAGTTCCCATCGCAAGCCATAATTCAACGTAAAATTGGACTTCAGTTTGTAGCTGTCCTGGACGAAAAGGTACAGAGCGGTGTTTCGATCGTCTTCGCCTTGGGCGGCCCCTTGGGAATAGGTGTTGGGCGTACCGAGGAAAAAAGCGGGGAACGCGTCGTTTCCACCGATCTGATCCGATACTGGAGCGGCCGTGAAAGTGTATAAGCCGTCGATGTTGTAGTAGAGGAACTGATCGAATCGCGCCCGGCGTACGTCTCCTCCAAACTTGAGCGTGTGCTTTGAGAGCGTCTTCGTAAAGTTATCGCTCCATTGAAACGTGTTCCCAACCTGAGGCAACTCCCCCTCAGAATTGTTTCCGATTACGAAACCCGAAGTCGCGATGTATGGCACCCCTTCGCGTCCGGGTAGATTCGTCGTAATTCCCAGCTGCGAAGCTTGAGTTGGCGTAATCGTGTAACCGATGCTGTTCAAGAGGGTTGCCGTGCTATTGCTCGTATCCTGAAAGCACTCGGCAGCGCCACCAGAACCGCAGGAAAGGTGGACTCCGCCGGAGGCGCCTCCCCCGGGCAGTACGAAAGAGGGATGATCCAGTTTTTCCTGCCCTTCCCTGAAGTAGTTGAACCGAAATTCGTTTACTGCCGTCGAGCCAAGCGTCCACATATGGCTCACATTCCACTGCTGCACCCGAGTGCTGAAAACGTCGCCAAAGCCTGGCAGTGTTGCACCTGCCGCCTGAAAAGTGGAATAAGGATCGTTTTCATTGTCATCGTTGAAATAGTAGTAGACGGTCAGCTGCTGCGAGTTCGTGAGTCTATGGTCAAACCGAACCGTGAATTGATCCGTATTCTCGCGCGTGTTCTGGAGCACGGCCACTTGTCCCTGTGAGTTGGCAATGGCGCTATACGGGGCTACGAATTGGTTGTACAGAGCCACGGCTGTGGGATCGAAACAGGAAGCTGGGATTTGATCGCCGGGGAATATGCTCGAATAGGCATAGCCGCTCGGGGGAGGCGCGGCATTCAAATTGATCCCGGTGTTTGCCTGCACTGCCGCTCCGCAAGCGCCGCCGCCGCGGGCTGCGAGAATCGATGAAAACGACTGGTCGGTTATCGCGCCCGTGAAGTTTTCCCCGGCGAAGTTCCCTTGCGCCTCTTGGGTAAAAGGCACAGATACAAGTCCAGCGCTGCCGCCTTCGATGCGCCGGTCGCCTTCGTAGGACCCAAAGATAAATGTCCGGTCCTTCTTGATTGGGCCGCCTAGAGTTGCGCCGAATTGATTCTGAATGTAATCCGGATTTGTCGTATCGAAGTAGCCTCGCGTATTCAAGTCTTTGTTTCGGAGAAACTCGTAGAAGTCTCCATGAAGGTTGTTTGTGCCGGATTTCGTTACCACATTGACGATAGAACCCGAATTCCGTCCATATTCGGCATCGAAGGTATTCGTTAACACACGGAATTCTTCGATCGCATCGGGCGAGGGCTGAATCGCTGGAGCATTGACGAAGATATCGTTGCCATCCCCACCGTTTACCATGTAGTTGTTGGAACGGCCGCGCCCACCATTGACGGACACGACGCCTGGATTACTGCTGCCGTAAAACAAATCTGCACCCACTTGCGATTGCACGCCCGGTTGGAGCTGGAGAAGTTCGTACGTATTGCGGGTGCTTAGCGGTAGCTCGCGCACGGCGGTGTCGGTCATCACAGCGCCCAACTGCGAGCTGGTAGTTTCCACCTGCACGGCGTTTGCTTCGACAGTCACCGTATCGGTAGATCCGCCCACCTGCAACGCTACTTCCACGAAGGCCACGTGGCCGATGCTCACTACGACGTCATGGGCCACAAACTTCTTGAACCCCTTGGCCTCCGCCGTGACCGTATACGTTCCCACAGGAAGCTCCGGCAGCTCGAAGGCGCCATCGGCGGTCGCGGATGCAGTGCGGCTCGTATCCGTCCCGCTGAGGACAGCGGTGACAGTTGTGCCAGGCACAACAGCGCCAGAAGAATCTTTCACGGTGCCGCGAATTGTTCCGTTCGTTTGCCCCCAGGCAGAGGGTACGACAACCGCAATGCAAACGGCGAGAAACGCCCGTACCCGCAACGTCATTTTCATCCGCCACCCCTTTTTGGAAAGCTGGCGCCACCCCAGGCGCAGACAGTGACTTTTTTGGTTGCGTGCCCCGAAAGAACCTTACTATAATCTCGGAACCTTAGAAGATGCCCCTGGGGTTGTCAAGGGGAAACTCCTGATGCGCGCCATCCGAAAATCCGCGGCCAGAAAGTCACTTAAGGGCTCGCATACGCACGGATTTCTGCGCATCAGCGACGTCGCGCGAATCGTGGGCGTTTCGGCATCGATCCTGCGTTCGTGGGAAAACCTGGGGCTCATATCTCCCACGCGAACGCGCAGCAAATACCGGCTTTACACACATGCGGATGTCCGCCTCTTGAAACGCGCCCAATTCTTGCATCGCAATCGCGGCATGAATATTCCTGCTGTTGTACACTTGCTGAAGACGCAAGGACTCCTGAGAGCCTCCACTTGTCGCGCCAAGGCGAGCCCCATCGGCGAACGCTTGCGGAAGCTTCGGCTATCTCGTGGTGATTCGCTGGCCCGCGTTGCGAAAGCCGCTGGCGTTTCCGTCGGATTTCTGAGCGCGCTGGAACGAGGCCACATGAGCGCTTCCGTGGCCACTCTTCGCCGCCTGGCGCGCTTCTACCGGATAAACATTCTTTCCCTGTTTGATCCCTCGCAGTCGAACCCGGGCCGCGTGCGCCCGGCGGACCGCAAAATTCTCGAGCCAGGTCGCGGCGTCCGCATGGAACTGCTTTCGTGGGGCAATACCGTTATGGAACCGCATCTCTTTCGCATCGCGCCCTCCGCCGGTAGCGGAGAATCGTATTCGCACGAGGGTGAGGAGTTTCTCTTCATATTGCAGGGATCGCTCGAGATCGAACTCGAAGGCGCTGAACGTCACCTGCTGGAAGAGGGCGATAGCTTTTATTTCGAAAGCAGCACGCAACATCGTTGGTCGAATCCCGGAAATGAGGAAGCGCGGGTACTCTGGGTCAATACGCCGCCGACTTTCTAGCGGATCGGGTCTCGTGCGGCGTCGTCTCCTGGACGTCTCTCTGTTTGTTGAAGGAGCCGAAGGTATTGACGAAACGCATATCAGTCGGCGCAACTTTGGCATTGCTGGCTCTCGTTTTCGGCTGTGGCGAGAAGACACCCACGCTTAGCCTCCTTGTCTGGGAAGGTTACGCCGACCCTTCCTACGTTCACGCCTTCGAAGAAGCCCACCACTGCAAAGTCAGCGCGTCCTACATGGGCTCAAGTGACGAGCTCGTCGCTAAACTCCGAGGCGGCAGTGCAAGCAATTACGACGTGATTTCGCCGTCGAGCGACGTGGCTACATCCATTGTTATATCGCAGCTTGCTGCTCCGCTGGACCTCTCGAAGATTCCTTCCTACACGGAACTTTCCGAGAAGCTTCGCTCCATGCCGCTCGTGCGGCTCAACGGCAATGTTTATGGCGTGCCGTTTACCTGGGGGCCGAATCCGCTGCTCTACGACAGCACAGCTTTTTCAAAACCTCCCGATAGCTGGCAAGCTCTGTGGGATCCAAAGCTGAAGGGCAGGATCTCTGCGTGGGATGAACTATCGACGATCTACATGGCTGCCCAAGTGCTCGGGTACGATAAGCCCGATCCCGGCCACCTCTACAACTTGAGCGACTCGGAACTCGAAAACGTCAAGAAGAAGCTGCTGGACCTGAAACCAAACATCCGCAAATTCTGGAGCACCGGTGGTGAACTCACCAACCTTTTCGAAAACCATGAAATTGTCGCGGCCATGGGTTGGCCGTTGATGACGAATCAGCTTCATAAGGCCGGTTTCGCCATCGGCGAAACGATTCCCAAGGAGAACACGACCGGCTGGATCGATCACCTGATGATTACGGCCGCGAGCAATCACAGAGAGCTAGCCACAGAGTTTCTCGAATACATGATTGAGCCGAAGACGCAGAAAGCGGTCACCGACGTCACCGGTTACGATCCCTCGAATCCGCAAGCCGCGCAGTTTATGACCGATGAGCAAAAGAAATCGCTGCACCTGGATGATGTAGATGAATACATCGCGCGCATTTATTTCTGGCAAAACGTTCCGCGCCGCGATAAGTACAACGAACTCTGGAATGACGTGAAGGCCGCCCAGTGAGTTCCCTTGCCGATTCCCAATAGCATGAGCGCTCCACTCGCCGAGACTGCCGCAACGATGCCTGTGCCAAGCGCTGGCCCGTTGCTCTCAGTTCGAGCTGTCGAAAAGCGTTTTGCTACTCGTCCAGTTCTGCGCAGAATCTCTCTCGATGTAGCACCGGGCGAATTTCTCACTATTCTTGGCGAAAGCGGCTCAGGAAAGACGACGCTTCTCCGTCTGATTGCGGGATTCGAACAGCTCGACGGCGGCGAAATCTGGATGGACGACGATCGCCTGGACGTTTTGCCCCCTTACCGCCGCCAGGTGAATACCGTTTTTCAGAGCTACGCCATCTTCCCGCATCTCTCCGTCTTCGAGAACGTGGCCTACGGCCTTCGCGCTCATGGTGTTTCGCGGGAGCAAATTCCGGAGCGCGTGCAGCAGGGTCTTTCGATGGTGAAAATGGGCGAATTCGCGCGGTCGGCGCCCGCACGGCTCAGCGGAGGTCAGCAGCAACGCGTGGCGCTGGCGCGGGCACTCGTAAATCGCCCTCGCGTGCTGCTGCTCGACGAGCCTCTTTCCGCGCTAGACGCGAACCTGCGCCGACAAATGCAAATCGAACTGAAGTCATTGCAGCGCGAGGTGGGAATTACTTTTCTATTCGTGACGCACGATCAGGAAGAAGCGATGGCGCTTTCTGACCGCATCGCGCTCCTTCGCGAGGGCATTCTCGAACAGATCGCGTCACCGCGCGAGATTTATGGGCGCCCCCTCACCGCTTACGCGGCCCAATTCATCGGGCAGACGAACTTGTTGAGAGCGGAAGTTTGCGATGGAACGGCGCAAGCCGGCGCGATTACCTGGCGAGCCGCCAATCCTTCGGGCGCCGTGACCTTTTCGCTCAGGCCAGAATGCGTTCGCATTGCGCGCCACGACACTTCCTCGCTGGATGCCGGAGTCTCGCGTTTTCACGGACGCGTTCGCAATCAAACATTCGGTGGGGCGATGGACCTGCTCGAAATTGACTGCGGCAACTCGCAAATCATTCGCGCGCGTATCTCTCACCCGGGCCCGCTTGACGGCGAAGTCGCATTTGAGTTCGATGCGAATGACGTGATCCCAGTTCGTGATACTCCGAAGGTCTAAAAGGGACTGCCGTGTACTCTCGACTGTACAAAGCTGCCGTAACGATCCCTCCTTTAGCCTGGATCATCACGTTTCTACTAATTCCTTATGCGATGCTCTTCTGCTACAGCTTTTGGTCTGTTTCGCCAGAGCAAACAATCATTCACGCGTGGAATCTCCAGAATTACACCAAACTCTTGCATGATCCTATCTACATCATCGTGTTGCTTCGCTCGATGGGAATCGCGGCATGCGTGATGACGTGCACACTGGCGCTCGGCTACCCGCTTGCCTACTACCTTTCGTTCCATGCGGGAAGACGGCGAAATTTCCTCTACCAGCTCGTCATCATTCCGCTTTGGGCCAGCTATCTCGTTAGGGGGTACGCGTGGAAAACAATCCTCGGTAGCAACGGAGTGTTGAATGGCCTGCTTCAATTCCTTCACCTTACCAACCGCCCCGTTGAGTTCTTGCTGTACAGTCCGTTCGCTGTCATCCTCACGTTGACCCACATTTACACGCCGTTCGCATTCCTGCCAATCTACGCTTCGCTCGAACATGTCCCCCGCAATCTCATCGAGGCCTCGCAAGATCTCGGCGCTTCTCCCTGGATAACTTTTCGACGGGTGGTTCTTCCGCTTTCGATTCCCGGCGTCCTCGCGGGAGCGACCTTCACATTTGTACTCACGTTTGGCGACTTTCTGGCACCCCTTCTGGTTGGAGGAAATAGCGGCATCATGATCGCCAATATTGTGGCGAGTGATTTTGGAGCTGCCTTTCAGTGGCCGGTGGGCGCCGCGATTTCTTTGTGCATGCTTCTGCTCGTCGTCACAATTCTCTTCTCCACAGAACGGCTGGAGAAACGGTGGAAGCTCTCGTGACGCGCTCACAACAATCCGAGGGCCCTCGGCTTCTTCTCACTTACGCGGCGCTGGTCTATGCGTTCCTCTATTTCCCCATCATTGTGCTCATCGTTTACTCCTTCAATGGTTCTGGCGTAGGTGGCTTTCCGCCGCATAATTGGACTCTGGATTGGTATCGCAAACTCCTTGCCGACACGGACCTCTGGTCGTCCGTCCTCAACAGCCTAATCGTCGCGCTTGTTGCTGTAGCGATTTCGCTGGGTCTTGGACTGCCCGCAGCCCTTGCTCTCGACCGCGCGCAATTTCCCGGCAAGGCTCTCTTCCGGCGCCTGGTCCTTTTGCCCCTCATTCTTCCCGGCATCATCACGGGGCTTTCGCTGCTCATGCTCTTTTCCGCGCTCAATTTAGGCCTCAGCCTGGTCACAATCACTCTCGGTCACGGAACCGCCCTCATTTCCGTTGCGACGACCGAAGTTTTCGCCGGACTTCAAAAACTCGACCGTTCGCAGGAAGAGGCTTCGCTTGATCTCGGGGCAAACTATTTCCACACCTTCTGGCGAATCACACTGCCGAATCTGCGCGTTTCGCTTATCGCCGCCGGACTACTTATCTTCACGCTCTCACTCGACGAAATTGCAGTCAGCTTTTTCTTGATCGGTCGCGAGAACACTCTACCGCTCGAAATTTGGTCGCGCTTGCGCCAAGGCATGACTCCCGAAATCAACGCGATCTCAACCCTGATCCTACTGTTCTCCATCTTGACCATTGCGGTTTGGTACCAGCTGCGCTCGCGCGCCATCCGACAGGAGGAGCCCGCAGCCGCCACCATTGAGAGAGAAGCGGCATGAGTGAATCGCGACGCGAGTTCCTGAAATTTGTCCTGACCGGGTCAGTCGCCGCGGGCTGCCCAATCGACTTATCGGCGTCTCCCAGTTCGCTCCCTTCTGTACCCCAGGTTGAAGGCGACCACTTCGAAATCTGCCACGAAATTCGAGACAAGCACGTGTTTGCGCGGCCGGCCGTCTCGAAACGTCATGACATAGTGATAGTGGGGGGCGGCGTGAGCGGGATGAGTGCCGCCTACTTTCTGCGGAATCACGACTTTCTTCTTCTCGAAAAGGAGCCCCACTGGGGCGGCAACGCCTATCTCGAAACTTACGGCGGCCAGGCATTCGCCACCGGCTCGGCCTTTGATGTGAAAGGATCGGCGAGTGATCAGCTCTCGCGCGAACTTGGCCTCAATCCTCTCGCGATCGATAATCACGACCCGACGATCGTTCGCAATAAATGGGTGCCGGACACGTGGCGCGATGGCATTGACCAGCTTCCTTATCCTGTTACCGTTCGCGATGCCTTCAAGAAATTTCGTAAGCAGATGCTAGCAGTCGATCCCGACAAGGAAACTGCCCGTCTCGACGCCCTGGCGCTCTCACATTTCCTGAAAGATTATCCGCCCGAGATCACTCAGTGGTGGGATACCTACGGCCCGTCGAATTGGGGCGCGGAAGCCGCGAACACTTCCGCATTCGTCGCCGTCTCAGACTTGCACGACATGGCTTCCAGCGAGCCGGACGAGCGCGTCACGTTGCCAGGCGGCAACGGAGTACTTGCTCAGCGGCTCGCCGAAACTCTCAGCGCTAAATTCTCCGATCAGATGCTTTCGGGGGCCACGATCGTTGCAGTCGAGCCGCAAAGAGCCGGCGTCCACGTCACCTACTTCCACGGCGGCCAACTTCGCACGGTTGCCGCAACCTTCGTCATCATGGCGACGCCGAAGTTCATTGCCGCGCGCCTAGTGTCAGGCTTGCCAGACGCGCAGTCCGCGGCAATGACCTCCATCCACTATCGCCCCTACTCTGTCATCAACGCGATCTTCGATCGTCCGGTCTATCGCAAGGGATACGATACCTGGTGTCCTGGCAACGCCTTTACCGATTTCGTTGTGGCTGAGTGGGTGCTGCTCAAGCAAGGAGGCGATTCGCCGAAAAACAATATCATCACGTTCTACACACCAATCGCTGAGGACGACCGCGCGCAGCTTCTGACGGATGAAGGTTGCCTTACAATCGCCAGGAGGGTGCTTGGCGATTTTCGAAGGCTTCTTCCGGAGCTGAGCGCGCCGCCCGTCGAAGTTCACTTCTACCGCCGAGGTCATCCGATGTTCGTTTCTTCTCCTGGCACTTTTACCCGTGCGATTCCCGCTGCGAGTCACCCTTTCGGCCGCATCTACTTTGCAAACACGGATTCGGTTGGACCCGTTTCAGACATCGCGGCGGCAGTCGAAGCGGCCCATCGCACTGCAGACCAAATTGAGAAGCGCATGGCAGGTTTTCGTTCCACCGGGCTGCCGTGTCTGCCGGCGTAACTCTCGGCGTTTCGTCTCGTTTCCACTGGTGTAAACTCCTCGACAAAAGGAGATCATGAGGCGCCGCGAATTCCTCAGGCATCTGGCCACAACCACAGGCTGTCTTGCCTGGAGTCTCAGTCCCCTTACACGCACCCTCTCGCATCAAGAGCAAAGTTCAAAACCGCTGCCGCCTGTGGTGCCGATTCGTGGACTCATCGAGAAAAACGGGCGGTTCTTTCAACCCATTCGTTTGTCGCCACAAGGTGGGCCAACCAACTTCCCTATCGTCGTCCGCATTGACGGAACAGAAGTCGGACATCAACCGGGAACCGCGGACGTGCCCTTCGATGTGCTCGCTCCGGCTGTCGATGCACCCCATAGTGCCAATGTCGAAGTGGAAACCGGTGGGCGCACAGAGTCATATGCAGTATTGCTGAAGCCGGTTCGCAAAGTCACGGTCTACGTTCTTCCGCACTCGCATAACGACATCGGTTACACCGACCTGCAAGCTGCCGTCGAAGCCAAGCAAATCCGGAATCTTCAGCTCGCTATCGACCTCGCCCGCCGCACGGCCGGATATCCTGAGGGAGCCCGCTTCGTATGGAACCTCGAAGGCCTCTGGGCAGTCGACATGTTCATGCGCCGCGCCACGGCCGAGCAAAAAAGCGATTTCTTTGCCGCCGTCAAAAGCGGCTGGCTGGCGCTGAATGGAATGTACGCAAATGAGCTGACCGGCTTGTGCCGGCCAGAAGAGTTGTTGCAGCTCTTCCGCTACGCGACGAAGCTCGGACCCGAGTGCGGCGCCCAAATCGATTCCGCCATGATTAGCGACGTGCCTGGCTTCACTTGGGGCACCGCCACCGCGATGTCGCAAGCTGGAATCCGCTATTTTTCTGCTGCGCCTAATTTTTTCGATCGCATCGGTTCGCTGATGGAGGTATGGCAGGACAAGCCGTTTTGGTGGATCTCGCCTTCAGGAAAAGAAAAGATCCTCGTCTGGATTCCGTGGACCGGCTACGCCATGTCCCATTTGCTCGAGAAGGCCGATGAAACCTGGGTCAGCAATTACCAGGACCGCCTGGACTCGACCAGTTTCCCGTACGACATCTCCTACATCCGCTGGTCCGGCCACGGAGACAATGCCGAGCCCGACCCGCAAATCTGCGAGTTTTTCAAGGACTGGAATACGAACTACGCTTGGCCGAAGTTCGTGATCTCATCGACAAGCGCTGCGTTTCGCGCGCTTGAAAATCGGCATGGACCGCAATTACCGCAATTCAAAGGCGATCTTACGCCCTACTGGGAAGATGGCGCCGCTTCATCGGCGTTCGAGACTGCCGTCAACCGCGACACTGCCGAACGCCTAGTTCAGGCCGAAGCGCTCTTTGCCATGCGATCTTCGACCGCTTCCTCAATCCACGATGCTGTTTATCCCTCGGACGCATTCTTCGCCGCCTGGCGCAACGTCCTTCTCTATTCCGAACACACTTGGGGAGCATGGAACAGCGTCTCTGATTCGGAAAATCCATTCGTTACGCAGCAGTGGGAAACCAAGCGCGCCTTTGCAACCGAAGCAGCGAGGCAATCGCGCGATCTGCTTGACCGCGCACTTCGCCGGCCCGCGGCTCGTACATCTGCTGCAGATTCATTCGAATCACACCCCCGCGCCTTCGACGTCTATAACACAACCTCCTGGCGCCGCTCCGAACTCGTCATCCTCCAACCGATACCTCCCTCGTTCGCCCCTGTCACCGACGTGGATGCTCGTCCACTGTCATCTCAGCGCCTCTCTGACACCGAACTCGCCGTCTGGATCACCGACGTTCCGCCGCTCACCGGAAAGCGGATCTACCTAGCGCCCAGTTCCTCGTATCCTCCTGCGCACGCCGTCACAATCGACCACACCACACTCGATAACGGCCTCGTCCGCGTCAACGTCGATCCGTTGACCGGCAATATCGATGAATTGATCGGCCATTCCGACGCCAGCCACAATTTCGCTGTCGCAAACAGCTCCGAGCAAATTAACCAATATCTGTTTCTCGCCGGCGCCGATCTCGCTGACTTGCAAACCAGTGGCCCTCCAAAAATTACGGTCGAAACTTCCGGTCCGCTAGTCGCAACTCTTCGAATCGAATCAGACGCACCTGGATGCAATAGCCTCGTTCGCCGCGTGCGCCTGTGCGCGGGCGCCGATTATGTCGAGATCACCAACATCGTCGACAAAAAGCGCGCGCCCATGAATCCCACGCCGGGCAAGGGCAATTGGGCGCAAACCGGTGGCAAGGAAAGCGTGCAGTTCGCGTTCCCCTTCGACGTTCCCGCAGGCCAGATCCGGCTCGACGTTCCTCTCGCGGTGATGCGCCCGGAAATCGATCAGCTCCCGGGCTCGTGCAAAAACTGGCTGCCCGTCGGCCGCTGGATCGACGTTTCCAACGAATCGCGCGGCGTCACTTGCGCCACTCTCGATGCACCGCTCGTCGAAATCGGCGAAATCAGCGCGCGCATGCTCGGCTCGCAAACACGCCCGGACATCTGGCGCAAGCGCATCGGGCCAACTCAAAAATTCTACTCGTGGGTGATGAACAATCACTGGGGCACCAACTACCGCGCGTATCAGGAAGGTGTGGTGACGTTTCGCTACGCGCTGCGGCCGCACGGGGCTTTCGACGCTGCCTCCGCTGCCCGATTTGCCACGGGGCTCACGCAGCCGCTGATCGCAGTTCCGGCAGAAGAGAGTTCTCCTCTGCCACAATCGTTCCATTTGCTCGTGGAGCCCGCAGAGGTCCTCGTCACCACTTTCAAACCCAGCGACGACGGGCGAGCCCGGATCGTTCGGCTCTTCGGCGCGTCCGGCCAGGATTGTGAAGCCAAAATAATTTGGCCGTACGCTCAACCAGAATCGCTATGGCTCAGCGACACGAGCGAGAAGCGGCTCTCCCGCATCACGGGCCCGATCGCGGTTCCGGCCTGGGGCCTCGTCACCTTGCGCGCTGAGGTCCATGCACATCAGTAGAAACCGCTGCGAATCGCGCCAGCGCGTCATCCAACTTCAACGGCAACTGCGCACCACTCACCGGCCAGCACAGGAAAACCGTTTTGTCCATATGCGGAGCCAGCGCAATCATAATTCGCTTGTGTGGAGCATGCTGAACGAACGCGGAACGCGCAATCCTGAAGTTGCGGAAGCCTAGCAACAAAAAAACACCCGGGGAGAGAACCCGGGTGTTTTTAACGCTCCCGCCAGGGAGTACAGCAAAAGCGAAATCGGTTACTGAGTAGACCTCAGCGGCCTACGCCGCGATCCTGCCTAGTGCGACAGATTGTTCCCAACGTGAAGATTATGAAAGCCCGAAAAAAGATACAAAGAAGTGCTGGCGATTTGTGGCATCCACCACACGTGCCGGACGTGAGGGTTTGCGCTGCGCTGCATTCGGAGCGCCACATAATCCAGTATTCCGGGACCCACTTGCGAAGCCGCGTACATTGCCGGTGAGTGAACGAACGGCCTCATCACCGGGTCTTCTTCCACCGCGCCGTGCCCTATTGCATAACGCGTCGAATACGCATCGAAACCCGCCGCAGCGCTCTGCGCTAAAGAGAGCCCCAGCCAGCGCCGTGAAAAATACCTCGTCGCCGGTTTCACCTCAGACTGCTTCGCCGGATTTTCAGGAATGCGAAGAGTGGAAAGCGACTGCGAGTTTTGCGGACCGTTATCGTACGCAACCGTCTTCAGAGTAGCCGAGGCGCTGGCCTTATCGACAAATGCAGGCTGATCGGGAAATTTCACGTAGTCGAGGTTCGGGAGCTTCGCGATGCTTGCTTGTACGACCGTGGCCTTCGCGTCTGGCTCGGTGGCATCTGTGCTCGTCGCCGGCCAAGCTGAAAACTGAAATAACAGGGCCGCCACTGCTAATGCCGTCATGCGCCTACCCCTGAGAGCGATAAGAGGAAAGCACGACTAGTACCAGGCCTCTCCTTGGTCGTAAATACATCATTTTCTGTTGATTACGAGAGATATTTCAATGTGAAGCAGCCCTTCCTCCGACGTGTGTAGGGGATTCGAGGGAAATCATTTTCCGACGGATGGCTTCACCTTGCCTTTCGATGCTTCGGCGAAAGCTGTAAAATCCGCCCGCTTAGCACCTTACGCTGAGGAGGAGATATGCAACTGCCAGGTCGATTGGGCACATTCATCGCGGCGGTGTTTTTGGTCCTCACGCCTATGAAGGGCTTCGGTCAAGGCTCCGCGGGGCAGGAAACCTATGTTCGCGCCGGTCAACTGCTCGACGTGCGAACCGGCAAGCTGGAGCCCGACCGGGTGATCATCGTTCGCGGCGGTCGCATCGAGCTGGTCTCCGCCGCCAGCGAGGCGCAAATCCCTCCTGGGGCAATCGTTGTGGACTTGAGTCATGCCACGGTTCTCCCAGGCCTGATCGACGCTCACGAACACATTTTCCTGACCGGCGAGGACAACGGCCGCTATGACGAGCAGCTCCTGAAAGAATCCTGGCAGTACCGCACGATCGAAGCCACCGTGAACGCAAAGCACGATCTCGAAGCGGGTTTCACTTCGATGCGTGACCTGGAGACCGAGGGCGCGATGTATAGCGATGTGGACGTTCGAAACGCGATCAACCGGGGACTGATAGAGGGGCCGCGCCTTCAAGTCGTTACTCGAGCTCTGTCCACTACAGGTGGCTATCCACTTGAAGGTTACTCGCCCGAAGTCATGGTGCCGTCTGGCGTTCAAATCGTTGACGGTCCAGTGGAAGCACGCAAGGCCGTCCGCGAGCAAATCAAGTACGGTGCCGACTGCATCAAGGTTTACGGCACGCACAAATTCCGCTTCACTCCCGACGGTAGGATGATCAGTCAGCCCACGTTCACCTTGGAAGAGCTGCGCGCCATCACGGATGAAGCGCATCGGGAGGGCGTGAAAGTGGCGTGTCACGCTTATGGCGGCGTCGGACTGCACACCTGCATCGACGCTGGGGTCGATTCCATCGAACACGGACTCGATCTTGACGATGGCGCGGTTCGCGACATGGTGGCGAAAGGGATCTGGTTTGTTCCGACACTATATGTGTATGAGGGTGACACGCGGAAGGAGGATGAGGCCGCGAGCGGCGGCAAAGTCAGCCGGGCAAGCCTGCACGAACCAAGTTTTCGCAGGGCTCTGGCCGCTGGCGTGAAGATCGCGTTTGGCACCGATGCCGGTCCCTTCCCTCACGGGACGCAAGCTATTGAATTTGAGTACATGACCCGCTTCGGCATGCCCCCGCTCGCGGCAATCCAATCGGCGACCATTCGAGCAGCTGAGCTCATGGACTGGTCCGATCGCGTTGGTGCGATCGAACCGGGCAAGTTCGCCGATCTCATTGCCGTCGATTCAAGTCCTCTCGACGACATCAAGCAGCTCGAACGCGTGAAATTCGTAATGAAGGGCGGAGCTGTAATTCGCAACGATTATTCGAAATAGGTCTCTTCTGCCAATTCAAGATTTCGCTAGCAGGAGCATCTCACTCGCGCGATTGGCGTGGGCGGTTGAGCTTCGGTAAGATGTTCGTCTTCTGTTTGCGCGGCACATGGAAAAACCGGAAAAAGTTGAGGAACTAGCGCCGATGCTGAACTCGCGCGACCCTTGGCAAGAGGCCGTCGAGCGCATCGTTCGCGCCGAGGATTCCGATCCCTTTCGTATTCTCGGACCGCACTGGATTGACCGCGACGGCAAGCGCCTGTTAGCCATTCGCACCTTTCGTCCAGCTTCAACGCAGGTTTCGATTCTTTGGGGCCCAAATATCGTGCCCGGATACCAGATTCACTCAGGCGGCCTGTTTGAAGCCATCCTGCCCGATAGCGTAACGAAATTGAGCGCAGACGCCCCGGTTTCTCCTTCCACCTATCGCATTCGGTTTCGTTTTGCTGACGGCAATGCCCTCGAAACGCTTGATCCGTACGCATTTCCCACGGTGCTGACGGAATACGACCTTCACCTCTTCAGCGAAGGCACTCACTACCAAAATTACGAGAAACTCGGCGCCCACTTGCGCGAACTTGAAGGAATTCGCGGCGTCCATTTCGCGGTTTGGGCGCCCAATGCCCAGCGCGTGAGCGTCGTCGGCGATTTCAATCTTTGGGATGGCCGCGCCAATGCGATGCGCAGCCGGGGCGGAACTGGCATCTGGGAAATTTTCATGCCAACGCTCGGTGAGGGCGCGCTGTACAAATTCGAGATCCTCTCGCGCGTGAATCACCATCTCGGCCTAAAGAGCGACCCCTACGGCTTCGCCGCCGAAATGCGGCCAAAGACAGCTTCCGTTGTCTGCAACATCAATCGCCACAAATGGCGCGACACTGCGTGGCTGGAAGGGCGCGGCTCGCGCGATTGGCTGCACGCACCAATGTCGATTTACGAAGTTCACGCCGGCTCGTGGCGACGCAATGCCTCCGAACGTCATCGTTGGCTAACATACCGAGAACTCGCCGATGAGTTGATTCCTTACGTCAAGAGTCTGGGATACACACACATCGAATTCCTGCCGCTCATGGAGCATCCTTTTGACGCTTCCTGGGGCTATCAGACTGTGGGCTACTTTGCGGTAACCAGCCGTTACGGCTCTCCTGAAGACTTCATGTCTTTTGTCGATCGCGCCCACCAGGAAGGCATCGGCGTTCTCCTCGATTGGACGCCGGCGCATTTCCCTCGCGACGCGCACGGACTCTCGTTTTTCGATGGCACCCACCTGTTCGAACACGCCGACCCGCGCAAAGGCGAGCATCCCGATTGGGGCACCCTCGTTTTCAATTACGGCCGCAATGAAGTGCAGAATTTTTTGCTTTCGAATGCGCTCTTCTGGATCGACAAGTACCACATCGATGGCCTTCGGGTGGATGCAGTCGCATCGATGTTGTACCTCGACTATTCGCGGCGCGCGGGCGAATGGATTCCCAATCGCTTTGGCGGCCGCGAGAATTTGGAAGCGATTGCCTTCCTCAAGCGAACCAATGAGGTGCTGCACCAGCGGCATCCCGGGGCGCTGATGATTGCCGAGGAGTCCACATCCTGGCCAGCCGTTTCTCGGCCCACGTACATCGGCGGCCTGGGCTTCGATTTGAAATGGAATATGGGCTGGATGAACGATACGCTGCGCTACTTCGCGCTCGATCCGATTCACCGCAAGTATCACCACAATGAGCTCACTTTTTCCATGATCTACGCGTTCCACGAAAATTTCGTATTGCCGCTCTCGCATGACGAGGTAGTTCACGGCAAGCGCGCGCTCTTGGAAAAAATGCCTGGGGACGACTGGCAAAAGTTCGCGAATCTCAGGCTTCTCTTCGGCTACATGTACGCCCATCCCGGCAAGAAGCTACTCTTCATGGGCAGCGAACTGGCGCAGCGGCATGAATTCTGGGAGGCCGGCTCCGTGGAGTGGTCGCTTGAAAATTCACCGCCGCATCGCGGCGTTCAGCGTTTGGTCACCGACTTGAATCGCCTCCATACGCATGAGCGCCCGCTTCACGAGGTGGATTTCGAGTGGTCGGGCTTTGATTGGATTGACGCGAACGATGCGCCGGCCAGCGTGCTCTCCTTTATGCGCCGCGCCCGCAATCTAGAGGACGCGATCTTGGTTGTTTGCAACCTCACTCCAGTCGTCCGCGCGGACTTTCGTGTGGGCGTCCCGAGCCCAGGTTTTTATCGCGAGATCCTTAATACCGATTCCGCATTTTATGGGGGCAGTGACGCGGGAAATGCAGGCGGCGTTCGCGCTGAGCCGATACCCTGGAACGACCGACCCTATTCAATCAAGCTGAAGCTGCCGCCGCTGGCCGCCCTCTATTTGAAGCCCCAGCGCGACTAACCCTGTTGCTTTCGTGCCTTTCCGACGGCCCGCCTTCTTCATTTTGCTGTTCTGCTATAATCCCCTTCGATGCCTGCCAACTCTGTGCACCGCGTTTCTGCCGGTGAGCGCATCAATATCCACGAACCGCCTGGCAAGCTTCAACGCGAGCTTGGCTCTCGCGGTATTCGTCTTACGCGGCAGCGTCGCGTCCTGTTGCAAGTTATGGAAACCGCGCGACGCCATCTCGACGCCGGCGAAATACTGGATCGAGCCCGGAAAATCGATCCCGAGATTACTCGCGTCACCGTCTATCGCACCCTTGATCTCCTGAAGAGACACGGCCTGATTGACGAACTCGACCTCCTTCACCTCCGTGGCGATCGCCACTTCTACGAAAGCCACGGACCGCGCGACCACATTCACGTGGCCTGCATTCGCTGCGGCAAAGTGCGCGAAGTAGAAAGCGAGCTCTACGAAGAGCTGAAAAAGCAAATCTCGCGAGACACTGGCATCGAAATCACCGTGAGCCGAACCGAAGTCGGCGGCGTGTGCTCCGAATGCCGCCGAAAGTCCGTCTCTGCCGCCAGTTGACCTCGCCTACATCTGCCCTTCGTCCGCTGACGGCCCATAAATCGACGGTACCGCTACGTTGTTCAAGCGCAGATAGACCCCAAGTTGAGCTCGATGATGAATGATGTGATTCATCACCCATGTCCGTAAGCACGCGATGCGCGGCATGGTGATCAGCGTGGAGCCGTTGTTCAGCAATGACCAGTTCTTGATCAAGTGAGCATCTGAGGCTCCTGCAATCGCCTTTCGCCCTTCCGCCACGTTCTTGTCGAAGACCTCGAGCAGCTCCTTGCGTGATTTCGGTTCGGGCGGCGGCTGCATTTGCTTGCCACCAGGGGCCATATCGAGCGCGTCCTGACTGATCGTTATCGGTGTCCAGCCGGGGATATTCGCTACGTGTCCCGCCAGCCAACCCATCGTTCCGGACTTTGGATGTGGCCTCCAGCCGAGCTTGTCTTCCGGTACGCGCTCAAGCGTCCTCCGCGCACCAGCCATTTCTTGATCGTATTCGGGTAAGAGTGTTTCGCTAAAGGACATGGTCTTTCCTCCGGGGGGATTTGCGGCCAAAGCCGAGGGGAAGTGTAGGCGAATAAAAAGCGAAGTGTCAAGCCGCTTTGTTCCGTTCTCGCCTTCAACATCCACAAGCTCAGGCACGCCCCAGCCATTGGCCACTGAGCTGTTTTCACCGAAGACAAATAAAAAAGGCCTCCGTCACTCGGAGGCCTTTGGACAACGCTGCTAGCCTTGCGGGGAAAGCGCGATGCTACACGCTGAACGAGCTGCCGCAGCCGCAGGTGCTCTTCACGTTCGGGTTGTTGAACTTGAAGCCGCTTCCCTCAATTGTCTCGATGTAGTCGATCGAAACGCCGTCGAGGTACATCTCACTCATCTGGTCGACCAGCACTTTCAGGCCGTCGAATTCGTACACGTTGTCGCTGGATTCGTTCACGGCATTTTCAAACGCCATGTGGTAGCTGAATCCAGAGCAGCCTCCCCCGACCACGGCCACGCGCAAGCCCGTGGGCACAGGCGTTTGCTGCGAAAGAATCTCTTTCACTTTGTTTACCGCCACCGGACTCAGTTGAACCATTTCTCGATCCTCCGCCACTTAGGCTTTCTGCTTTGCGCGCGTCAACCTCAGTTCAGGCACTACAAACCGCGCGTCTTAAGTCAACCCCAGTATATCAGATTCCAGCAAGCACCTATCGGTTGCGGCAAATCGCCCGTGCCGTGCGCGCTGGGCTACCGGGCCGCGCTGGCGATGAGCGGCTGCGTCATCAGGCGAAAACAGGAGTTACCGTGCATCTTGCGCGACTTCCACTCTGAAGCCAGAGCTAATGTTTCTGCTGCTGACCGCCTGCGGCGAGGTTAAAGTGTGCTTTTACGAAATCATCAAGTTCCCTGCTTGCTTGCCACACGTTTTCGCCCTTGTATAGTTTCAAGTTCCTCGCAGTACTTATTCCAACCACCCGGCCCTGGCGGTCGATCAGCGGCGTGCCAGGAATGTCATAGTCCAGGGGGCGGTCGGTGACAACCCACCTACCCATCGGAGAGTCCCCTGCTCGGCCGACGATTCCTTCGCTAACACTATTTTGTGCGGCGGAGCCTGGTGGCGGTGGGGCCACATTAAACACGTCCGCTCCGGAGTGCGGAAAGTCCCTACTCAATAGCAGGTTCGGGTAGCCGGCGGCTCCAACCTTCACAAGCCCAAGGCCGTAGTCTGGATCTACATATTTTTGGGAGCTTTTGACGCTCTTGCCGTCGGGAAACGTGACAGTCATAGTGTCGTGATCGGCGACGAACTCACCGTCCGTGGCAACAAGGCCGTCGGAGGAGAGCAAGAAACCGCGCACGAAGTCCTTGCGTACCGAGACAGTAACAAGCGCTGAACCAGCAGCCTCGATCATCTTTCTCGTCAGCACGGGATCTGCTCCGCCACAGCGCGGCGTGCCGTCTGCGGTGCTCGCTCCAGGTTCAGCATCCTCAAGCTGCACAACGAAGTGCTGGGAGAGTGCCTGATAGAACGTATACATCGGAATCGCATAGGTATCTCTCCAGCGAATCGGACCCGCTGTGAGGTTGACTGTCTTCGGTGCGCACCCGTCCTTGAGAAGGCGAACGATTATGGGAGTTTTTGCATGCTTGCTGAAGGCGAATTTGAAGCTCAGATATTCGGACGGAATATTAAAGGAACATGGTGTGGTACAGGCGACCGTACCGTTGACTTCTACACGCGCGCCCGCCGGAATCGTCTCGAATTTTATGGGCTTACCGTCGGCTGAACAATACTGCGGTGCCGCCAGCAACAGCGCGCTCGCTATGAGGACCGAAGCTAGGTTACGGCGCAGAACACTCCCTCGTTTTTCGCCCGATGATCGCCGGAGTATATTCAGGTCATATAGCCAAAGCAACAACAGAGCGTCCGGAGTGTCTGACCGCAATGTAAACGGCAGCATCGAAGCTGAGCGCGCCGCGCGCGCACCTGTGTCACGAGAACTGAATCAGCGCTGCGGGAGGATCCTACCCGGGCAGGAGCGTTTCCTGGGCCGCGATGGCCTGCCAGCCCCGTTGGCCATAGATGTAAACGTGAATGACGCGCAACTGCTGGGAAAAAGAATGACCGTTCTTGGTTCCCCTTAAACTCCAGAGACAAGTAACCACCGCCGTCTCTTCAAACAGGCGCACCCGAATATCCGTGGCAACGAACGAATCGTACTTGGTGCCGACGTTTTCGACGGAGGCAATCCATGCCGCCTTGTCCACGGCCTGCCCCGACGGTAATATTCCCACGAAGTCATCGCCATAGGCCTGCCGAAACAGCCCTACGTTGTTCGACTGTATCGCTCTCACCGTTTCCTTTTCCAAATTGACGAGTTCCTCTTGCCTGATCTCGTTCTCTTTCGCCACCTCTTTCATTTCTGCAGACGTAGGGGTCTGTGGCCGGACGCACGGAACCACGCAGATCGCGAGCAATCCCACAATTAGTCCCTTTTTCATCGATTGGCGCCTCGCCATTGGGCCATTTCCAATACGTCGCGTTTCCGCGCGTTTCGGTCAGTCTAGCGCAGTCTTTGGGAACCGCACTCGGTGTTTGCCTCGCCTGCGTCCTTCTCCTAAACATCTCGCGCCTTCTCGTTCGGTTTCGAGCCGTTGCGGTGTACACTCGCCCGAAACGGAGGCCCTAAATGCTTCTGCGTGCACGCACACTGGGAATCGCGATGCTCTTGGTTGTCGGTTTTTGGCTCTCATCATCCGGAAGTATCGCTCTCTATGCCGATGACGCTTCCGAGAAGCGAGTGGACATGCTCTGGGGCGTCAAGATTCCGATGCGAGACGGCGTCAATCTCAACGCGACTGTTTATCGGCCTCACCAGCAGAAGCAACCGTTGCCGGTAATTTTCACCCTGACGCCTTATATCGGTGATAGCTATCTCGAACGCGCCAACTTCTTCGCCGCGAATGGATACATTTTCGCCCTGGTTGACGTTCGCGGTCGCGGCAATTCTCAGGGCACCTTTGAGCCTTTCGCCAACGAGGCGCACGACGGCTATGACATCGTCGAATGGCTCGCGAAGCAACCCTGGTGCGATGGACAGGTCACCATGTGGGGCGGCTCATACGCGGGATTCGACCAGTGGGCGACGTTGAAGGAGTTCCCTCCTCATCTCAAAACGATTGTTCCGGCCGCTGCCGCGCACCAGAGCATCGATTTTCCCTTCTTTAAAAACATCTTCACCTCATACGACATACAGTGGCTCACTTTCACCAGCGGCGTCACCGGAAACACAAACACGTTTGGCGATTCCGCCTTCTGGATCAGCAAGTTCACCGAAATGTATATGAATCATCGGCCCTACAAAGAACTCGATGCTATCGTCGGTAACGCATCCACCGTGTTTCAGAAGTGGATTGCCCATCCCACACCCGACGCCTACTGGAACGCCATGGCCCCTACGCCCGCCGACTACCAGAAAATTTCCGTGCCCATTCTCACCATCACCGGAGATTACGACGGCGATCAGCAGGGTGCGATGACCTACTACCGCCGCCACATGCAGTACGGCAATGCCGACGCGAAGACGAAGCATTACCTCATCATCGGTCCTTGGGATCATGCCGGGACGCGCACGCCGCGCAAGGAAGTGGGCGGCCTTACCTTTGGCGATGCTAGCATCGTCGACCTGAATCATCTCCACAAAGAGTGGTACGACTGGACGATGAAGGGTGGCACAAAGCCGGAGTTTCTCAAGAAGCGTGTTGTGTATTACGTCGTCGGTGCGGGTGCTGAGAACTGGAAATATGCGGACAGTTTGGAAGCAATTTCGAATTCGACCCGCCGGCTATATTTGACTTCTCGCGATGGGAACGCCAGCACAGTATTCCATTCGGGCGATTTGTCCGACACTGCGCCCGCGGCGGGCTCGCCGGATAAATATGCCTACGATCCCCTGGACACGCGGCCCGGGACGCGCGAGCAAACTTCGAACCCAAATAGCATCACAGACCAAAGTGACGTCATGGCCATGTCTGGGGATGGCCTCGTCTACCACACCGAACCATTCACTGAGGACACCGAAATCACCGGCTACGTCAAGCTGGTCACATGGATCGCGATGGACGTGCCCGACACGGATTTCGCTGCCGAGCTAGATGAGATCCTGCCGGACGGCACCAGCGTCCAATTAACGTCGGATGCCCTCCGCGCGCGTTACCGCGATTCCTTGACCCAGGAAAAGCTGGTAAAACAAGGTGAAATTGACCGCTACGAGTTTAGCGGCTTCACTTTTTTCTCGCGCCGCGTGGCAAAAGGCAGCCGCTTGCGCCTGGTGTTTACGTCTCCTAATTCCATTCAGCTCGAGAAAAATTACAATTCAGGCGGCGTCGTGGCTGAGGAATCGGGCAAGGACGCGCGCACCGCCCACATCAGCCTGTATCATGATGCGCAGCATCAGAGCTACCTCGAGTTGCCGATCGTCAGGTAGCTGATTTATAGTTTTGGACGCCCGCCCTGGGGTCCAATTGAAAATCCCGTTTGATAAGTGCCTTTCTCTCTTTCGTTGGGTTTTTCGCGGTCTCGTGCCTGGCGAGAAATCTTCAGCCGAGGTGAAACCATCATGAACAGGACAGACATGGCAAAGGTGTTTGGCGGCGTACTGGCTGCCGCTCTCTTGGCGTGCATCTACTGTTTGGCGCAAGCAAAATCCGCCCCTGTGAACCCAGGCGTGCGTGGCGGGCCGGCTGGCGCAGGCGGGCCACTACCAGGTCTGACTGCAGATGAAACGGCGTTCTTTCAGGATGGGCGAGCCAGGTTCGCAGAAATCGAAGTTGTGCAAGGAAGCTCGAACAATGGTCTAGGCCCCCGTTTCAACTCCAACCAATGCTTGTCGTGCCATGCGCAGCCAACCTCAGGTGGATCTAGCCCGGCAAAAAACCCGCTTCCCGCGGTCGCTGTTTTGAACGGAGCCAGGAACACGGTGCCTTGGTTCATCACGCTGAGCGGCCCAGTGCGCGAGGCGCGGTTCAAGGAAAGTGATGGCGCTCCCGACGGCGAAGTGCACAACCTCTTCGTAATTACTGGGCGAAGCGACGCACCGGGTTGCACCATAGCCCAGTTCGACTTCCTGCCCGCGGGAGATGGGCTCACCGGGCAAGGCGGGAACCCGAACATTGTTTTCAGAATTCCGACTCCGTTGTTCGGTGCGGGGCTGATCGAGGCCATCCCTGACTCCGCCATCCTCGCCAACATGAAGGCGAACTCGACCGAGAAGTCGGCGCTGGGTATTTACGGACACGCAAACGCGCATTTAAGCGGGAATGTGAACCGTAGCGCAAACGACGGAACCATCACGCGTTTTGGTTGGAAGGCACAAAACAAATCGCTGCTGATGTTCGCCGCTGAAGCTTACAACGTGGAAATGGGAATCTCGAACCAACTGTTTCCACAGGAACGCGACGAGACCTCTTCCTGTCTTTTCACCGCCACGTCGAACGACACACTCAATTTTACAACGCCTTCTGCCGCTGCCCCTTCGAATCCAGCCGTCATCTCTGATATTGAGGGATTTGCAAATTTCATGCGTATGCTGGCCCCGGCGGCACCCGCGCCCGATACGCCATCTGTAGCGAATGGACGCGCCAACTTTATGAGCGTCGGATGCGCCAATTGCCATACACCTTCGTTGACCACAGGTAAGATGATCGCCAGCGGTTCCTCGACGGTGCCCAGCGCTGCACTGTCGAACCAAACCGTGCATCTTTGGTCCGACCTTCTGGTGCATCACATGGGCAAGGAGCTCGCTGACGGCATCACCCAAGGCGGCGCGGGACCCGATGAGTTTCGAACTGCTCCCCTCTGGGGCCTTGGGCAACGGATATTTTTCCTCCATGATGGGCGCACGTCCAATTTATTGGAGACTATTAAGGCACACAAAAGTAAAGGAAGCGAAGCGAACATGGTGATTGATCGTTTCAACAGGCTGAGCACTCGCGAAAAACAGGAAGTCATTGATTTTCTGCGAGCGCTTTAGTGCCGGCCCGAACGAGTTACGAGAGGCAATCGCCGCGGGCGAATACGTCACGCGTAAAGGGAAACGATGCATCGTGTTTCGCCCGTCATTTGACCCCGTCTGACGGCATGCTATAAAATCGCCAGTGTCTTCCTGCGGTGGGGCCGTGGCGCAGTTGGGAGCGCGCCTCGATGGCATCGAGGAGGCCGTGGGTTCGAATCCCATCGGCTCCACCAATATTTCCCAATTACTTCCGACTTTCTGACTTCTCGTGGCGGGGAATTCGCCGTTGTTTGTGTCATGACGGCTTGCTGCGGGTGTCACGACGACGCCGACAGGCGAATGGGGGTTCCATTCGGGGCGCTGTCGCGGAGTTAGGACGACGTCTGATTGCTGAACGCGTTATGACGCGTCAGATGCCTACGAAGCAGAAGGTCAGGAGTTCGAGCCTTTCCGGGTGGTCTAGACGGGCTCTTCCTCGAGGAGTTCGCGGATAAGGTTTTGGTTGGTGAGAGACGGGGAACAAGCATCTCAACAAGGGCCTGTCCTATCCCGGGTATGCTCCGGGTGCGATAGGTAATGTCGATGCGCCAGCGTCGACGTGCAAAACGGTTCCAGTAATCTGCGAAGCATCATCGCTCAACAAGAACACCACAGCGTGAGCCGCGTCGAGTGGTGTCTGGTGGCGGCCCAGTGCCAGCTTTCCTCCTTCCTTCCTTAGAGTTTCCTCCTTCCGACCTTGCGCTTTGTGCACTGCAAGCTCACCCTCGGTGAGCACCCAGCCGGGGATAACATAGTTCACTCTGATACGATGCTCCGAAAGTGAACCGGCCAGAGTTCGCGTCAGCGACAGCAGACCACCTTTGGCCGCCCCGTATGCGATGAGATTTGGCAAGCTCTGGATCCCGCAAATCGATCCCATATTCACAATACTTCCTCCCGCCTTTCGCATCACAGGCGCGGCGTGTTTGCAGCAATAGAACGCTCCTCGAAGGTTGACTTGCATGACCTCGTCCCAAAGCTCGGTCGTCGTCTCTTCTAGTGTGGCTCTTGGAAACCAACCCGCATTGTTGACAACCCCATCGAGTCTTCCAAAAGACCTTATCGCCTCCTCGACCAGCGCCGCACACTGCTCTTCGTTCCTCACATCCACGACACAGAAATGCGCTTTCCCCCCGGCAGATCGAATCCTCGCAGCCGCGAGCCCGCCTGTCTTCTCTTGAAGATCCCCGAGCACTACCGCTGCGCCTTCCGCCGCAATCAGGCTCGCACATCCGAAACCGATGCCCTGTGCCGCACCTGTGACGATAACAACCTTCTCGCTAAGTCGATTGCTCATCCTTCGGCTCCGATCACTTCAATGCATGATGCGCTAACCTACCACGGCCAGTCTCTTTGTATCCTTAGTTGGTCGAAGGCCTACGTCCGAGCCTTAACCCGCCAAATGTGGCAAAATGCAGGCCGGTTTAACCGAAAAATTATCGAAGGAATCTAGGGACATCCGATAATTTCTTTTGGCTTGGAACTTAAGGGTCACAACTTAGAACTGTGATCCGTCGCCCTTCGAACAAAATCTAGAATTCCCCTGGAGGAATTCGCCCGATGGCCCAGGTCCAGCGCTCACCCAAACAATTCGACGTCTGCATCATTGGTTCCGGCGCCGGGGGCGGCATGGCTGCCAAGATTCTCACCGAAGGGGGCCTCAATTCCGTTCTTCTCGAAGCCGGTCCGAATCTCCACCCGGAAAAAGATTTCAAGATGCTGATGTGGCCGTACGAACTGCCGCACCGCGGCGCAGGTGTCGGCGGCAAAGCCAGCGAAAATTACGGTGAATTTCTTGCCCCCAATGGCGCCTGGAGCATCGAGGGGGAGCCATACACCTCCGCTCCCGGTTCGAATTTCCAGTGGTTCCGCTCCCGCATTGTCGGCGGCCGCACCAATCACTGGGGCCGTATCGCGCTGCGTTTTGCTCCCATCGATTTCAAATCCAATACGCGCGATGGCCTCGGCGACGATTGGCCCATCACCTACGACGATCTCGCGCCTTATTACGACAAGGTCGAATCCTACATCGGCGTCTTCGGCACCAGGGAAAATGTCCCCAGTGCTCCCGATGGCCTTTTCCTCCCGCCGCCCAAGCCCCGCTGCACCGAGTTGATGGTCAAGAAAGCTTGCGACAACCTGAATATCACTTGTATTCCATCGCGTCTCGCGATCATCACTCGCGCACTGAACGGCCGCTTGCCCTGCCATTATTGCGGCCAGTGCGGCCGCGGCTGCACCACTGCTTCCAATTTCAGTTCTAGCCAGGTCTTGCTCCCTCCCGCGATTCGGACGGGAAAGCTCACGCTCATCACCGGTGCCATGGCCCGCGAAATTCTCATCGGCAAAGACAACAAAGCCACTGGCGTTTCCTACATTGACAAAGCCACCCGCACCGAAAAACGCGTCGACGCACGCGCCATTGTCGTTGCCGCCAGCGCTTGTGAAACTTCTCGCCTTTTGCTCAACTCCAAATCCACCATGTATCCAAACGGCCTCGCCAACTCTTCCGGCACCGTCGGCAAATATCTGATGGACTCCGTGGGCAGCAGCGGCTATGGCTATTTCCCGCAGCTCGAGAAAATTCCACCGCACAATCACGACGGTACCGGCGGCATGCACATGTACATGCCCTGGTGGAAATTTGATCGCAAGAATGATTTTCCCCGCGGCTATCACATCGAATTTGGCGGCGGCCGCGGAATGCCCCATGTCGGCATGTTCGGCGACTTGAACGACGAGGAGGAAGGTTACGGCCTCCAGCTAAAGCAGCGCGCACGCAAAGTCTACGGCTGCCACATCGGCTTCGCGGGGCGCGGCGAAATGATTCCCAATCCCGACAGCTATTGCGAAATCGATCCTGGTGTCGTCGATCGATGGGGCATTCCCGTTCTGCGTTTTCATTTCAAATGGTCCGATTACGAATTGCTTCAGGCCAAGGACATGCAGGAAACTTTCCGCTCCATCGTCGAATCTATGGGCGGCGAATACAAAACCCGTACCTCCATCGACGGCGATTACCCCTTTGGCATCGAAGCCGGCGGCCGAGTCATTCACGAAGTGGGCACCGCCCGCATGGGCGCCGATCCAAGAACCTCGGTTCTCAACGGCTTCTGCCAATCACACGACGTGAAAAATCTCTTCGTCACTGATGGCGCGCCTTTCGTGACCAGCCCCGACAAAAATCCTACTCTTACCATCTTGGCTCTCTCCTGGCGAGCCTCCGAATATCTCCTCGACGAAGCGCGGAAGGGCAACCTCTAACATGTCTAACGAATCCATTTCCCGCCGCGACATCCTCCGGACCCTCGCTGTCGGTGCCGTTTCCGGCTCCGTCCTTCAGATCATCCCCGCCGAAGCCGCTGCCTACGTCCACCAGATGGTTCACAAGCAAAAGGCCTCCAGTCCAGCAGGTAATTACACTCCCAAATATTTCTCTGCACCGCAGTATGCCGCTCTCCTCGTTCTCTGCGGCATGATCATCCCCAAAGACGAAAAATCCGGCGGCGCCGTCGAAGCCGGCGCCCCAGAATTCATCGATCTCCTCACCAGCGAAAATCCCCACTACCAACTGAAACTCGGCGGGGGCCTCTTCTGGCTCGACGGTTTCTGCACGGATCGCTACGGAAAGCCTTTTCTCGAGTGCGTTCTCGAACAAAAAACGGAAGTCCTCGACCTTATCGCCTTTCGCAAAAACGCGGAGAAAGATTCTTCACTCAGCCAGGGCGTCGCCTTTTTTGCTTTTCTCCGCGACCTCACCTGCGACGGCTACTACACCAGCAAGATCGGCATCGCTGACCTCGGCTACATCGGCAACACCTTTCTCAGTGAATTCCCCGGCTGCCCGCCCATCCCTGACTAGCCGGGCCAAGTCCGGGTCGATTCCCCCTCACGATTTGGTATCGGAATTCTCCAAAGACTGGTCGGCGCACATCTCCGAACTGCGCGAAGACTGCGGCGTAACGGGGAGGAGAAAATTCGCGTCACATAAGTGCATGAGCACATGCGTTATAGTGGGCGGCCCAGGCATTTGATGCGCACACAATTGCAGGAGGCTAAATTCATGAACACACGAATGAACAGGACGCCATTCAAGATGGTCGCCAGGAGCCAGCTGATAGCAGTCGCGGCTCTGTTTCTTCTCATCGGCGCTGTGTCACTGCCGCTGATGGCTCAAGATCAAGGCCAATACACTCCACCGCCGCCTCCGCCGCCAGCTGGCGCGCAACAGATGCCGCCTGATCAACAGGCGCAACAACCGCCGCCGAGTTTCAGTCCACAGCAGCTCGACCAGCTCGTTTCTCAGCTTGCCCTCTATCCCGATCCGTTGCTCGCCCAAATCCTCACTGCGTCGACCTATGGCAATGAGATTCCCGACGCTGCGGCCTGGGCGAACGAACACGCGTCACTTCGTGGCGATGCTCTTGCCGATGCGATTCGCGAGGACAATTTGCAATGGGACCCAAGCATTCTCGCCCTGCTGCCGTTCCCTTCTGTACTGAACATGATGGCGCGGGACATGAATTGGACGAATCAGTTAGGCGATGCCGTTTTGGCGGACCGCGGGGGCGTAATGGACGCGGTTCAACGCAAGCGCCATGAGGCTTATGATTACGGCTACCTACGGCCGAATCCGTACGACAATGTGGTTAACTCTGACGGCTATATCGAAATTCAGCCTGTAAATGCGGCCTATCTCTATGTGCCGATTTACAATCCGGCGATTGTGTTTGCCGCGCCCGCACCGGGCTTCTTCATCGGCGGCGCTATCCATTTCGGGCCGGCGATTGTGATCGGGACTCCATTTTGGGCGTTTGGCTGGGCGCATCCGTATTTCGGCTGGCGCGAGCACACGATCTTCTTCGACCGAACGCCGTGGGTGCGAGGCTGGTACAACCGAGGCTACTACGTTCATCCCTACGCGCATCCGTACGTCGGGCGGCCCGGCCCACGCGTCGAGCACCACAACTTCGGAGGCCATCGGCATTAGCGGCCCCGAGTCCGTAGGCTGCTCGTCAGGCTGATTGCGCTCTTGCTTTCGGTACCGGCAAGGGTATGCGCTCGACGAATTGGCGCTGATGCCAGTACGGATAGATTGGCGTCGTCTCGCTGGCGGCGTCGAGGGCAGCCACTTGCTCAGCCGTCAGGTTCCAGCCCGCTGCTGCGAGATTTTGGCGCAACTGTTCCTCATTCCGCGCGCCAATGATCACGCTGGAGACCGTCGGTCGCTGCAGAAGCCAGTTCAACGCGATCTGCGGGATTGATTTGCCGGTTTGCTTCGCGATCACATCCATCGCATCGATGACTTTGTAGAGATATTCGTCTTCGACCGGCGGCCCCGCTTCTGACGTTTTGTGCAAACGGCTTTGCGCGGGCAACGGCTGCCCGCGGCGTATCTTGCCGGTTAGGCGCCCCCACCCGAGCGGACTCCAAACCAGTGCACCCACTTTTTGATCTAGGCCCAGCGGCATCAATTCCCATTCATATTCGCGGCCAACAAGGGAGTAGTACACTTGATGCGCCACGTACCGCGCCCAGCCGTAGCGTTCCGATACGCCGAGCGATTTCATCACGTGCCAGCCGGAGAAATTCGAGCAGGCGATATAGCGGACTTTGCCGCTGCGAACCAACGTGTCGAGCGTTTCCAGCGTCTCTTCTACGGGAGTCAGCTCGTCGAAGCCGTGCATGTGGTAGATGTCGATGTAATCGGTGCCAAGGCGCTTCAGGCTCCCTTCGCAAGCTCGCAGAATGTGATAGCGCGATGAGCCAACACTGTTGGGCCCTTCGCCGAAGCGGAACGTGGTTTTCGTCGAAATCAGAACCTCGCTCCGTTTCCCTTCGATGGCCTTGCCAAGGATTTCTTCAGAGAGGCCGTTGGAATAAACGTCCGCGGTATCAAAAAGATTCACGCCAGCATCCAGGCACAAGTCGATCAGGCGCTTGGCTTCGTTGACATCCGTTTGGCCCCACGCGCTGAAGAATTCATTGCCACCGCCGAACGTGCCCGTCCCAAAACTCAGCGCGGGAACTTTGAGCCCTGAGTTGCCGAGCTGCCTGTATTCCATAGTTCAGTCTCCGTTCCTTTATTAAAGTGGATGCGGGGCGAAGCTTTCGATTCTTGAGTCCAGCTATTGTAATCGACCTTGTCGAAATCGGTTGTCAGGGCACTCGATGCCAAGACGCCTCATGAGAACCTCGCCCGCTGCCTTACAGAAAGTTCACCAACGCGCCCATGGTTTGCTGCGGTTGCTCTTCCATCACCCAGTGACCCGAATTCTTGATGATCACAGTGGTCACGTCGGTGGCGACAAGCTTCATTTGGTTGCCGAGAAATTCGCCCAGAGATTTGTCGCCGCCAATTGTGAGCACGGGTATCGACAGCCGGGTTCGCGACATTTCAGCCAAGTCCTTTGCTGTTTGCTGAAACGACGCGAAGTAGGCCCAGGCGGCACGCATGCGTCCCGGCCGTGAATATTCCGCGAGGTACGCCTGGCGGTCTGCGAGAGGAATCGAATGCTTCTTGTCCGCGGCGAGATCGTTCCAGAAATAAGCGAAATATATGGCTTCGCGTCCGCGAACGAGGGCCTCTGGTGTAGGACCATGAAAGCGGAAATGCCAATAGTTCGGAGAGCTGTAGACGCCGTCCCAATCGCCCACTCCCGGCAGGAAAGCGTCCATCACGACGAGCTTCTGCACCTCAGAGGGAAACTGCGCAGCGTAAGCATACGCAACCATCAGGCCGATATCATGCCCGACAACTTCGGCTTTCTGCACGCCAAGCGACTTGACGAGGTCATGGACGCGGATCGCGGCGGTCTTCATATCCAAACCGTCTGCTGGAATCGACGAGTCCCCAATGCCAGGAAGATCGGGAGCAATCACCAAAAATCGATCGGCCAGCTTGGGAATCAGTGGCCGCCACATTAGCGATGTTTCCGCGTAACCGTGCAATAGGATCACGGGCGTGCCGCGACCGGCGGTCAAATAACGAAATCTAACGCCATCGATCTGAGTCGTTCGAGACTCCATGCGCTCCGCCGCTCTGGAATTCACCGTAAAAGCAATGAAAAGAAAACTGAGTGCTGCCAAGGTCCGTTTAAGGCCCAAGATTTTCTTCATCGAATCTCCCAGTAGAGTGTGCGTAGAAGGATGCTCCGATAACACGGGCTTTGATGCTCAAAACGCTCCCGCGACCCCTGAAAATGTTCCGGCTGCCCTCGAATCTGCTTTTTAGGGGACCGCCTACTGTGCCGCTTTTCTGCGGCCCGGATGAGTCCAGAGATACCCAATCGTGCATACCAAAGTGATGTTGTAGCCAGGATTGTGGACGCCGAGGCTGGCGCTGGACAAATGCCCGAGCGATCCTTCAAAGAAAAACGCGTGCCGGGGCTTCGTGAAGACCCGCGTGCCTACCACAAATTGTGGTGTGAAATTCACCCACGAGGTATCGCCAGGAGGCACGTTGCTGGTACTGAAAACGATCCCACCTGCCGCGGCAACGTAGGGCGCAATTCTTCGGCCGCTCGTGAAATTCCATTGCCAGATCACTGGCTTGAAGCTGCCGGAATAGACAGGCCCGTTGGTGGTAAAGATCGGATACACCGGCAGAACGTCGACAGCCCATTCGAAGTTGCCACGTAAGAACCCGGAGAGGTGCTCGCCAGTCAGGACGATGCCTGCTCGACCGCCCGCATAGAAGAATTGAGTGCTACTCGATTTTCCCAATCCCGAGCCGCCGCCGATGAGCGGCCCGAATTCCCAAGAGAACTTCGTAAGAGAACCGGCAGGCAGGTCCTGTGCGGGCGCGGCAGTTACGTACAGCAAGGTGACAAAAATAGCTGCGACCAGTTTCATTTCCACCGCCAAGAACAGCCGAAGAGGGTACCCGCAGAGGCGCCGGGCACGCAAAGAAATTCCGCCTCTGCCATAGACCGGGCTCAGACACTTTGAGCATCGATCGCGAAAAACCAGAAAGTTTTCCGGGGCGACCGTTCTAGAATGGCTGCCCATGCCAAAAATCACTTTTCTCGGAGCTGCAGGCACCGTCACAGGTTCGAAGTATCTGGTTGAAGCAGAGGGCAAGCGCCTGCTCGTCGATTGCGGGTTGTTCGAAGGCTCGCAAGATCTGAACCAACGCAATTGGGAAAAACTTGCGATCGATCCGGCCACGATCGATTGGGTACTCCTCACCCACGCCCACATCGACCACACCGGTTATCTGCCGCGGCTGGTGCGCAATGGCTTCCGCGGCCCCATTTACGCCAATCCGGCGACGCATGAACTCTGCAATCTGCTGCTGCCGGATTCGGCTCACCTCCAGGAAGAAGATGCGCAGTTCGCCGCGAAGAAGAAGTATTCGAGCCACAAGCCGCCGCTGCCGCTTTACACGGTTGCGGACTCACAGCATGCCTTGCAGCAGTTTCGCGAAATACCGCGCGCGGCCGCTTTCACGATCAGTCCCCAATTTTCGGTCCTCCCGCACGATCCTGGCCACATTCTCGGTTCCACCTGGCTTGAATTGACCATTACGGAAAATGGCAAACAGACCCTCGTTGTCTTCTCGGGCGACGTGGGCCGCTACAACAATCCTATTCTCAACGACCCTGCCTCGCCTACCCATGCCGATTTCCTCCTCTGCGAATCCACCTACGGCGATCGCGACCATCCCAACGATTCCGTTACCGACATTCTCGCCGACGCGATCACGGGCACTGCGAAACGCGGTGGTGCGGTCGTGATTCCGGCCTTCGCGGTCGACCGCACACAACTCTTGATGTATTACCTCCGATTGCTGGAAGACCAGCAGCGCATTCCCAAGCTACCGGTCTATATAGACAGCCCGATGGCCATCGACGTCACCACGCTTTATGCCAACCATAAGGAAGACTACCGGCCGGAATTCGTCAAGGAGTCCCTCACCGGCAATCACGATCCGCTGAATCTGCAAAGCGTGCACATGACCCACAGCGTTGAGGATTCGAAAAAAATCAATGACGTAGTCTCGCCGTGCATCATCATTTCGGCGAGCGGCATGGCCACCGGCGGGCGCGTCTTGCATCACTTGGCGCAACGGCTGCCGGATTCGCGCAGCACCGTTTTGCTGGTGGGATATCAGGCTGATGGCACTCGCGGACGCGCCTTGCAGGACGGAGCGCAGTTCCTTCGCATCTTCGGCCAACAAGTGCCAGTGCGGGCGCAGGTGCTTTGCGTCGGCGAGCTCTCGGCTCACGCAGGCCGCAGCGAATTGCTCCGCTGGCTTTCGGGAATGCAATCAGCGCCGAAGCAGGTTTTTTTGGTCCACGGTGAGCCCGCAGCCTTGAGCAGTTTTCAAGCAGCCGTCGCCGCTCGTTTCCACTGGAACGTGACGATTCCCGCTTACCTGCAAACTTCGGATTTGGGCTCCTGACCTTCCCGGGCCGGATAACCAAACGAGGGGGCGTCGCAATCAAATATTCAATGGCACCACTCTTGGGGCAGCGAGTCGCGCCCTTGGTCGGACGCGCGGCTCCTGCCCCGCTCTTCCTGGCGCAGGCACTCTCACCTCCCGAGGCTCACCTGCGGGGCCATCGCCTGATCGAGCGCGGCCTTTTCAGTGCCGGTGACGGCACGTGATTTTCCCTTTGAAAGGTCCTCGAGTCCTAGAGGGCCGATTGCCACGCGCACGAGCCGCAATACTTCAATTCCGAGCGTCTCGAATATCCGGCGAATCTGGCGGTTCTTGCCTTCGTCCAGGACGATGATGAGCCAGGAATTTCTCTCGCCCTGACGCAACATTTCGGCGCGCTTGGCGCAAAGGGGTTCGTCATCGGAATGCACACCCTCTCGAATCCTCCTCAACAACGCCGCGTCGGCGACCGCTGCGATCTGAACGTGATAAGTCTTTTCGAGATGTGTTTCCGGGGATGTGATGCGAGCTGCCCACTCGGAATCGTTTGTCAGCAGGAGTAAGCCTTCGCTGGCTTTATCGAGACGCCCGACGGGGGCCAGCCACGGCAACCCGTGCGGCAAGTGCGCGTAAACCGTATCGCGGCCCTTTTCGTCGGACGCCGTGGTTACCACACCGCGCGGCTTGTTCAGCATCCAGTAGATTCTTGCTGTCGCGCCGATAGACTTGCCATCAACGAAGATTCGGTCGTGTCCTACCGAAACCGGCGCTTCCGGATTGCGCGACGTCTTTCCGTTCAGTTCTACGCGGCCGAAGCGAACCAGCTCAGCTGCCTGTGACCGGGAGCAATAGCCAAGCTTCGAGAGCGCGCGAGCAAGGCCCACGCGCCTTGCGTTCCTGGGGTGCTTTGCGGGCACGGCTCTATGCCCGCGATGAAAGCAGCTCAGTTACCACTTATCGTCGCCTTCCCCAGCTCATCAAGATAGTTCGGCTTGCTCTCATCGCGAACCAAATGCGGGTACTTCTGCCCGCCGTGATAATCCACGTTGCTGGTTTTGTAATATTCGTCGTTAACTATAAGCAGCACGATCGACTGGGAACTATCCTTGGCGCCATCGATCGCATCCTCGAGAACTTGGTGCGAGTAGACCCGCCCATTCACGCCAACGATTTTCATCCCCGCCGTAATCCCAGCATTGAAGGCAGCTCCGCCGACAATCGAATCGTTCACGGTGCCGTCCTGGCCCAGGGACAATCCGATCGAATATGCGTCGTCGCTCCCGCCACCCACTCCGTGGCGCTGCGGCCCTCTCGGGGCCTCGCCGTTCAAGACAAACTTCCAACCACCGTTTTCGATTCCACCCACCGGCGGATTCGGCGACGTCGAAGTGAGTCGCTCGTGCAGGTAACTCGCCCAATCGTATGGCGCCACCGCATTTAGTGCGTGAACCACATCATCGAAGGTATACGTCTTCACCTCGGGACCATCGTTTGGACCGCCATAGAAAAGCCGCGTGAAATCCTCGAGGCTCTTCTTCCCCTGCGTTTGCTGATGGATGATGGTCGCCACTTCGAGCCACATCAGGTTTCCTTCGTCGTAATAATCAACGCCCCGCCTCCAGTTCGTCCAGCCGCGCGCGAATCCCAGGCCTTGTCCCGTAGCCGTATCGACGAGCGGGCGCCAAGTCCGTCCCGGCCGTCCAACACCCAGTTCCGCAGAAATATTCGCTAGATTGTCGCGATACTGCTCGAGAGTCCACAAGCCACTCCGAGCGGCCAGCAACGGGCCGGCAAATTCCGTGAAGCCCTCGTAGTCCCACAACATGTCGGTTTCCATCGCGGCCTCGAAATCCGGCGTCGTCAAATCCGCGGGACGCCGGAACTTTCCGCTCCAGGAGTGAACGTACTCGTGCGGCAGCAAGCTGCCCACATTCAATTCTGCATCAGGCTCGAGCAGCGCGCGTTCGGGCAGGCGGCTGTCATTGCACTCGTGGTGTTCCAGGCCAAAATGCGCCACATGATCGCTGAGTGTCAGGAGAAAATGGTATTCGCGATAATGGCGCGAGCCGAAAAGCTTGCCCGCCTCGGCCACGAGATTCGTCAGTCGCTTCTGCATTTCTGGACTCATATTGAGTGCGATTTCACTATCTGCGACCAGGTCGATTTCATGGTGAATAGGCTCTCTAGGAGGAGTGATATCGATCGCGCGATAGTACTGGCCCGTGATCACCGGCGAATCCACAAGACGCTCGAGCGACAGCGCGGCGAACGTGATTTGGTTCCCGGATTGATTCTCCACGTGCTGTGGCGTCCCGAATTTCCAACCATCGGGGATGATTAGCGTCGGCTTGAACATGATCTGGCTTGAGGGACGGCCAGCTGGATACAAAACGTTTTGATTCCACTCGACAACCAGAAGTTTGTCGGTAGCCGACATCGATGAGCCGGCGAATCCTCCACTCGTAGGTTCGATGTAGTCGAAAGAGATGTCCAGATGATCTGTTCCCGCGGGCACCTCTGTATGGAAGGTCCAGTTGTCGAGAAGGTCCCGGCTCCAGTAAATCGTTTTGCCGCTTGCCATCATTTTCAAGCCCGTCAGATTCACGATCGGTCCATCCGGGCCGTGCTCGCCCGGAATGAATTTCGGGTAGTACAAAGTGAGGGGGCCCGGTTTTACGGGAATGCTCTCTCGCGTGCGCACGATCTTCTCGGACGCCTGCGTGGCGTCCACCGTAAGCGCAATTTCGCCCGTCTGCGCCAATAACGCCACTGGAAAAGCCGGCACGCCCAAACCCACAGCCGCTAGTACAAAGATCCATCGACTCAATTTCATTTCACACTCCTCGACGATTTCAACCGTTGCCACAAGCAATATAGCCAGCCCGCAGAAAGCTCGCAAGTTTGACCACTCTCGTCAGACTGCGATTGACACTTTGACTCACAGATGGCACATTCGCTAACCGTGAATCCGATTGTTCTGCTGCTCATTTTTCTCGCTGGAATTTTGACGGGTTTGCGATCTCTAACGCCGCCTGCGGTCACGGCCTGGGGCGCGCGCTTGGGCTGGTTCAAACTCAGCCCCGGGCTGAATTGGCTCGGGACTACGCCTGCCGCAGTCATCTTTGCCCTGCTTGCGGCCGGAGAAATCATCAATGACAAACTGCCGAAGACGCCGCCACGCACCGCTCCCGTTGGCCTGATTGCGCGCATCGTGACGAGCGGTCTTACTGGAGCTTGTCTCGCGAGCGCGAGCGGAATCGGTATCGCCATGGGCATAATCGTCGCGATCATCGGCGCGCTAGCGGGCACTTTTGGCGGATACCAGGCTCGGACTCGTCTTGTCAAAGCGCTGGGTGCACCTGACTATGTCGTCGCCATCGTTGAAGATCTCATCGCTGTCGTCGGCTCCGTGCTGGTCGTTTCGCGCTTCTAATTCCACAACCAAAGTGCCAGTTTCGGTAGACTAACTGTCGCTCTTCCGGCGAGGTCCGCATGCCATCTTCTTCCCAACATTACCATGCGATCGTTATCGGTTCCGGCCAGGCCGGAACGCCGTTGTGTCAGGCGCTGGCCGCAGCTGGTATGCGGACTGCTCTGATCGAGCGCGATCATGTGGGTGGTACTTGCGTCAATGAAGGGTGCACGCCCACGAAAACGATGATTGCGAGCGGCCGCGTGGCGTATCTCGCGCGTCGTGGGGCCGACTACGGGGTCGGCACCGGTCCTATTCGTATCGACATGCGCAAGATTCGGCGCCGCAAGCGACACATCGTGAATCTTTTTCGAGGCGGCAACGAGAAACGCATCAAACAAACCAAAAATCTCGATCTGATCTTCGCCCAAGCCGCCTTCACGGGGCCCAAGTCCATCGAGTTACGTGGACGCCGCGGCGTCGGTCGTACGTTCACAGCGGATCGCATTTTCATCAATGCCGGCTGCCGCCCAGCAATTCCAGCGCTGCCCGGCCTCGATAAAATCCCTTATCTCGACAGCACGTCCATCATGGAACTCGCCGAAGTTCCGAAGCATCTTCTCGTCCTGGGCGGCGGCTATATCGGCCTCGAATTCGGCCAGCTTTTCCGTAGGCTGGGGAGCCGCGTGACCATCGTGCAGCGCGGGCCTCAACTATTTTCCGGTGAAGACTCCGAGGTGGCCGAAGCTGTTCACCAGATTCTCAAAGGAGAAGGAATCGAGGTGCTCCTGGGCACCACCACCCAGAGCGTTTCCCGCTCGCGTAGAGAAATCGCAATGAAAGTGCGAGTCGGCAATAAGGCACGCACGATCACTGGCACACATCTTCTGGTCGCCACCGGCCGCGTCCCGAATTCCGACGCGCTGAATCTCGTCGCAGCAGATATTGCCACCGACGATCGCGGCTTCATCCGCGTTAACGACAAACTCGAAACGAGCGCCGAAGGAGTTTTTGCGCTCGGTGATATCAAAGGCGGGCCCCAGTTCACGCACATTTCCTACGACGATTTCCGCGTCATCCGAACTAACGTCATCGAAAGAGGCAACACGAGCATCACCGGCCGCCTCGTCCCTTACACCGTCTTCATTGATCCACAGCTCGGCCGCATCGGCCTCAGCGAGACCCAAGCAAAATCTCAGAGCCGCACCGTGCGCATCGGGCCTCTTGGTGGGGCTGCGGACGCAGGCACGGATATTGGGCCCAAGTGAAGAGGAGCGCACAAATGCGGTCAACGCAGTGCGCCTGATCAACACCGCCGAAGTGATGTATTCGTCCGGGTCGCATCAGGATTCGCTGGAGACACATGGACGTTTCGGCACGTGGGACCAACTTAATGCCAGTGGGGCCGTGGAAGCGGTGCGGAATCACTTTGACACAATGTTTGACACAATGAAGGATACGCCAATTTCGTCCGGTCCCGAGATCATGCCCGGCTGGCACTTGGACATTCTTGTCTCTCCAGATGGCCAATCGTACTCGGTTGCGCTGCATGACCAGCGAGAAGGCCACGGTCTCTACTCGCTGTTTACCGATCAGAGCGGAATCATCTTTTTCGGCGCGCCAATGCAATAGCGCGACGTCGGCTGCGGCAGACTTCGAGTGAATGGGATAGTGCTTTACGTGGGCTCTAGTTAGCCCCCCTGGCCGGAGTGCTCTGGCGCAAGAACGGCAGCGCGCCGAGTGCTAGCGCAAACCCCGGCAAGACGCCCCACAAGACGACGTAGAGACTCAGTGCTCTAGCGTTGATTTCGTGGCCATTGCCGATGGCGTCGAGTGTAATCTGAAGACAAATGACGAAGCAGAATGCCGCTATCATGGCGGCCGCAGGCAGCAAACTTGCGGTTAATCGTTCGTGCCAGCCCCCTCCATTACGACGAGAGATGTACGCCCCAATCGCGCCGAAAGCCGGCTGAGCGACAAGCCAGGGAATATAGAACAGGAAGGCCAGCCCGGAATGCGTCCAAACAACGTGCGGGCGGACGCCCCATACTTGCAGCATGGCCAGAACGCCGCTCGCAGCGGCAAGACTGATAAGCCCCGGTATCCACACTGCCTTGGTTCTCTGATTCATTTCATTCTCCTTGTGTCTTGCACGACGAATCGTTCTGCTCAGGGCACGCCAATCGGGCACTTCGGCGAGAGCTCGCGAAATTGCGGACGACTCGGACAAGCCCTCCCTGCTCCCTTGCTCGTACACGTCCTCAAAATGACTGGCGACCTCCGCAACCACACCCGCGGCTTCTGAAGGCTCGAGATGGAGAAGATCGAGCCTTTCGATGGCGAGTCGCTGCCAGTCCCGGGGATCGTTTCCAGAGTTCAAGCGATTGCCGTCCTGCTGCGATTGGATAGAAACGGCAGTGCCCCGATCAGCATCGCCATGCTTGGAATTACCACCACTATGCCGACGGCCCTCGCGATCATCAGCAAATCGATCGATCCAAAATCCTGACGCCAAATGCCGGTGGCGCGAGCGAAGAGACTCGTTCCGACCACACCAAGCATTGCAATCAGGATTATCGCGGACGTGAACAAGGCCGCCGCGAGCCGAGCTGGCTGGGCGCCTCCGGCGCGGCGTGACAAGAACGCGCCCAAAGCTCCGCAGGCTAGCTGCGCGATCAACCACAGGCCGTACATCAGCTGCGTCACATGCGAGTGGAACAGCATTCGCGGCTGGTAGCTCCATCTCGCTAGCGCTACTTCGCACATTACAGCGGCTGCGAAGCTTGCCAGTCCCGGCAACCACAAGTGTCTCGTGCGGTCGTTCATGGGTCTGTCCTTCCTTTTGGCGCGATTGATTCGGCGTCGAAGTTGTGTCCAATCAACTTCCCGCAGCAAGCTTTCGGTCGCTTCTGATTGCGCTTGTCGTGCTCCTTGGCGTTCGTCATATGAATCCTCAAAATGGCTCGCGAGCTCGGCGATGACTTCTTCTTTTTGTCGCGTCGTCAATTTGACTCGGTCGATCTTCGCGGCTACCAACCCTTGCCAATCAGACACGCGACACCTCCGCGAGGCGGTCGAGTGCCAGAAAGAATGAGTGCCACTCGCGTCGCAAAGGAGCAAGCTGCTTGCGCCCCGCAGGTGTGAGGGAATAGTAGCGGCGGTCCCGACCGGCGCGATTCGGCTGCCACACGCCTTTGATCGAGCCACGCTTTTCCAGCTCATAAAGCATGGGATAGAGCGATGCGAGATTGAACCGAATCGCGCCGCCGGATTCTTCCTCGATGCGCTTTGAGATTTCGAAGCCGTAGAGCGACTCTTTCGCCAGCAGCGACAGAATCGCCAGCTCGGCGCTGCCTCTCGCGATTTTTGCTCGAATGCGGCTCTTGATGTTCTTAGTCATGGAATATAGGAATCCTATATTTAGACGCGACAAGCGGCAATAGTACTTCCGGCCAGCTGTTCTTGGACTGCGTGGAAACGAATGAGGGGTTCAGAGCTGAGCGAACGACTGCTCGGGAACAGCGGCAAGATTCTTCCCCGGATAGAAGATTTCCGCGAGAATCGCGACGCCATCGGCCAATCGTGGCCCAGGACGCGAGAAGTAACTGTTCGCGTCGGCGGCGTAGACGCGGCGTTGCCGAACAGCCGGCAGCCCAGCCCAGCTTGAGGGCAACGATTCGATGCGGCACTCTGCCTTTGTGCGTGCAAGGTTGTACCCGCACGGCATCACCACGATTACGTCTGCGGCGGATTCCGCGATCAGCTCGGCTGTGACGCGAAAAGATGGCTCGCCTACACGGCCGAGAAGGTCCTCCCCTCCGGCCTTCACGACCATTTCCGGCACCCAGTGCCCGCCGCAATAAAATGGATCGAGCCACTCCAGGCACACAACCCGCACACGCGGTCTAAGTTGTGCTGTTGTCATCTCGATTGCCGCCACACGCTGCTCGAGCGTGATCGCCAGCGCTTGCGCCTCTCGCCGACGGCCTGTCGCATCACCTATGCGGCGAATGTCGTCCCAAACGTCGCGGAGTGAATGGGGAGTCAGCGACAACACGCGCGGCTGGCGCGGCAGCCGAGTGAGGGCCGTTGCTAAATCTTCGGGCGAGGCAGCACAAACGTGGCACAGATCCTGTGTGACGATTAGATCGGGAGAAACCCGCCCGAGCAATTCTGCGTCGACCGCATAAATACTCTCGCCGCGCGAGACGAGCTCGGTGACTTGGCGGTCGATTTCGGCGGGCGTTGCGGCCGGATCGACGCGCGGACGAATCAACGGCTGCTTTTTCGCTGCTTCGGCGGGAAAATCGCACTCGTGCGTGACGCCCAGGACGGAATCGCCGAGCCCGAGCGCGAATAGAATTTCGGTCGCAGATGGCAGAAGCGAGCAGATTCGCAAAGCGCCGACTCCGAATTCAGACCTCGCCTAATATTCTAAGCTCTTCCGGCAATGGCCGCCTGGGGCAGAAGATCGGCGAAAACGAAGCCGTCGCGTTCGACGATTTCGCCAAGCACTACCGGTATCGGGCGAGCGAACATCGGGCCGGCGTTTGTGAAGCTGTGAAACTCGCCATTTTCGCCGCAGGGGTCAACACTCGCGGGCAAGTCACCGAGCAGTTCCATATCGAAACGGCGTCCGGCAAAGGAACCATCGAGTTTTCGCGGGTCAACGCACGTTAGATATGCCGACAGGCCACCGCCGAGCATTTCCTCAGCGAGTTGGCGCGTATCCTTACGCCACAGCGGAAAAACCGGCGTCATACCGCAAGCGGCGAGATGCTTTTCGCGGTAAGCGCGAATTTCTTCAAGAAAGAGATCGCCGAACACGACGTGCCACACGCCTTCCGACCGAGCGCGCTCCATGGCCTCGCCCATTGCCCGCTCGTAGATCTCATTCGAGCATGGCGATGGAATCTCAACTTTTATAAGCGGCAGGCCTGCCGCTGCGGCTTGCATCTCGACCAGCGCCTCGCGCACTGCGTGCATCGCGACGCGCTGATATGTGCGATTGATGGTAGTGAGCAGCGCCACAACGTCGAATTCGCCCTGCTGTCGCACCTCGTGCAGAGCCCAGGCGCTATCTTTTCCGCTGCTCCACGCTAGCCACGCTTTAGGCTGACTGCGATTCATTGCACGAACTCCCAGCGCACGTGCCGTGGCGCTCAGTGGTAAATCAAGTATTTCTGCCTCATGGTGCGAAACCGATCGAGATGGGGCGCCCAGCTCGCGACAATGGCCCGGGGATTATCACCATGCTGAAGCGCGTCCACTGTCGATTGCGAACCTAATAGGGCGATCGTCTTGGCCACCTCGAAATTCTCGGGGTACAGGTTGTGAAGAGCCGAAATAATTGCGAGGCCCATCAGCATTGAAGGGAACTTCTTTCCATCCGTTACGGTAAACGCGATTCCCTCGCAGAGTTCACCTTCATGAGGACCTGCGGTCGGAGTAAATTCTGTCGGCACGAGACTGACTCCTGGAATCTCATAGCCTCCTCGAACCGCCAAGTGATCGAGTTCTGCTATCAGGTCAAGCGGATGAATCCACGGTGCACCGAACAGCTCGAAGGGGGTCTCAGTCCCGCGCCCTACAGAGACGCCACCAGCTTGCAGGATCTCGATTCCCGGGTACAAAAATGCCCCGCGCATCGTGCGCAGGTTAGGCGACGGGGCAATCCACGCAAGACCCGTATCATCGTAGCTTTGACTCCGGCGCCAGTTCAACATCGGGATCACGTGTAAATCGACCCCGATTCCCTTCTCTCCATTGAACATCTGCGCCAGTTCGCCCAGGGTCATCGCAAACCGCACCGGCATCGGGAAATACGCGACGAACGATGTCTTGTCGGCGTCGAGCATCGGCCCTTCAATCACTTGCCCTCCGAGAATGTCCGGCCGATCGAGGACGAAGAATGCGATGTGCTGCTTCGCCGCTTGCTCCATACAATAGCCCATCGTCGTAACGTAGGTATAGAAACGCACGCCCGCGTCCTGAATATCGAAGACGAGCGCGTCGAGATTCGCGAACATTTCCGCGGTCGGCCGCCGTGATTCGCCGTATAAGCTGTAAATCGGCAAGCTGGTGGCTTCGTCCTTCGAATTCGCCACGACGTCATCCATTTTGCCGGCGATGCCGTGCTCGGGGCTGAACAGCGCAACCAATTTCACCGCGGGGGCATGGGCGAGGACATCAATCGTCCGCCGGCCCGCGGAATCCACACCCGTTTCGTTGGTGATTAAGCCGACGCGCTTGCCGCGCAGTGGCTTGAAATTCTGCGCTTCGAGCACATCGATGCCCGTCTTTGTATGCGCAGCGCGCTCAGCAGTCCCAACCGGCCGATCAGCGGCGTCGACAAGAGCTAAGAATGACAGGACAGATGAAAAAAGGAGGAGACAACTACGAAACATCACCGCGGAGGCTGAGTTGTGCGGCATGGAGGCGTGTGTTATATACACCGCGGGATGCAGGCGTCAACAACGAGGCCCGAAACACCGCGCTTTCGCCGCTTCGGGCCGCTCGCAGTCGCGCTCATCCTTCTCATGACCGCTCGCACAACCGTACCCGCCCGCGCGCAGAAGAGTCCCCCGCCGAAACCTAAAAAGGCCGCCGCCACTTCTCCCTGGGTCGAGCAAACGCTGAAGAAAATGACGCTGCGCGAAAAGCTCGGCCAGATGCTGATGGTCTACTACTTCGGGGTCTTTACCTCGACTCAAAGCGCCGAGTACAAACAAATGCTGCATCAGGTGGACGAAAATCACGTTGGCGGCGTGATTCTGGGTACGATTCGCGGACCCTTGGGGCTCGAGCGCGCGCAAATCTATCCGACCGCTGTCATCATGAATGAGTTTCAGCGGCGCGCGAAGGTTCCACTCCTTGTTGGGGCCGATTTCGAGTCGGGCGCGGGCCAGCGCATCGACGAAGGGACGAGCCTGCCTGCGGCGATGGCCATCGGTGCCACAGGCGACCCCGCGCTTGCCTACGCCGCGGGCAAACTCACCGCACGTGAGGCGCGAACCGCCGGCGTGCATTGGATCTTCGCGCCCGTTGCGGACGTGAACAATAATCCGGACAATCCGATCATCAACATCCGCTCGTACGGCGAAGATCCACAAACCGTGGCCGACTATGTGGCAAATTTTGTGCGCGGCGTGGAAGAAAATGGCGCGCTCGCCACAGCCAAGCATTTCCCGGGGCACGGCGACGTTTCGGTCGACTCGCACCTGTCCCTTGCCTCAGTTCCTGGCGACCGCAACGAGCTCGAGAGCGTGGAACTCGTTCCCTTCCGCTCCGCGATTGCGGCAGGCGTCAGCTCGATCATGCCGGGCCATCTTGCTGTTCCCGCGTTCGAGCCCGATCCCGAACTGCCCGCGACGCTGTCTCACAACATCCTCACCGGCGTGCTGCGGGACGAGTTGAAATTCCGGGGACTCATCGTCACAGACGCAATGGATATGGGCGGCGTCACTTCGCTTTTCCCACCTGACGAAGCCGCCGTGCGCTCGGTGCTGGCTGGTGCTGACGTGCTGCTTTTGCCGCCGGTGCCCGATGCCGCCATGAAAGGACTGGAGGACGCCGTCAAGTCCGGCCGCATTCCGCAAAAACGCATCGATGAATCCGTTCGGCGCATTTTGGCAGCCAAGGCTCGGCTTGGACTTGACAAGAATCGCTACGCCGATATCGCACGCATCAATGAAAAATTCGCGCTGCCTGAATATCAGATGGAGGCGCAATCCATCGCCGATCGCGGCGTGACCCTGCTGCGCAATTCCCAAAATGTGGTCCCGTTCGACTCCACAAAGCCGATGCGCGTTCTGCTCGTCTCTCTTTCGGCCGATCCCGACCCCTACCCTGGCGAAACCATCGAGCCCGAAATCCGCTGGCGCGTCGATTCGCTGAAAGCGCTGCGAGCAGACACACAATACTTCGGCGTCAGCCAAATCAAGCTGCCACCGCCAGATGCCTACGACGTCGCAATCGCCGCCCTCTTCGTTCGCGTAGCTGACCGCAAAGGAAACGTCGGCTTCCCCGACGATGAGCGCGATTTAGTCAATCAATTGATCGCTGCAGGAAAACCCACGGCCGTCGTGGCGTTTGGCAGCCCCTACTTAATCGAACGCTTCCCAAACGCCGGAACGTGGATTAGCGAGTTCAGTACGAATGACGTCGCCCAGAAAGCCGCCGCGCGTGCACTATTCGGGCAGGTCCCGTTCGTCGGCAAAATTCCAGTCACAGTTCCGGGCACCGTAAAGCGCGGCGACGGCTTGAATTCGCCTGAGCGTCCTATGACGCTTCAGCCCGCGCCGGCGTCGATGTCGGAGCGCCTCAAGCCGGCGTTCGACGTTCTCGACCATGCCGTCGCCGACGACGCGTTCCCGGGAGGCGTTGCCGCCGTTGGCTACAACAACCAGGTCGCGATTTATTCCTTCGGGCATCTCACGCGCGACGCAAAATCGCCGATTGTCACCGCGAAGACGCTGTACGACATGGCGTCGGTGACAAAAGTCGTGGTCACCACAACGTCGCTGATGATGCTGGTGCAGCAAAAGCGGGTCGACCTCGACGCACGGGTTTCTCGTTACCTGCCGGAATTTTCAGCAGCGGCCAGCGCCGACCCTAACCCGAGCTGGCGTGCGCGCATCACCATTCGCAATCTGATGCTGCACGATTCGGGCTTGCCGGGCATTCGCCAATTTTTCAAGGACACGAAGGGCTACGACAAAATCGTTGCACGCGCCGCTTCGGAGCCGCTCGTGCACGAACCGGGAACGCAGGTGGAATATTCCGATCTAGGCTTCATTCTCCTGGGCGAAATTGTCCGCCGGCTTACGGGTGAGTCGCTGGATGAGTTTGCACACGAAAATATTTTTGAGCCGCTCGGCATGGCCGATTCCATGTTCAATCCCCCGCGCACTCTGCGCCCGCGAATCGCGCCGACCGAATTCGATGAAAGCTACCGCAAGCGCCTGATCGTCGGCGAAGTTCACGACGAGAATTCCTGGGCTATGGGCGGCGTCGCCGGTCACGCCGGACTTTTCTCCACGGCAGGAGACATCGCCACATTTGCGCAGATGCTGCTCAATGGAGGAACCTACAACTATCGTCGTTTGCTGAATCGCGCGACCATTCAGCAATTCACCACGCGCCAGAATATCGGTGACTCCGCGCGCGCTCTCGGCTGGGATGTGATCACGCAGCCATCCTCGGCCGGCCATAATTTTTTGCCGGACAGCTTCGGACACACGGGGTTTACAGGAACCTCTGTATGGCTCGACCCTCAGCGTAACCTCTTTGTCGTGCTGCTTACCAATCGTGTGAATCCCACGCGTGCCAATGAAAAAATCCGTCAGGTGCGACCGGCCCTGCATGACGCCGTATGCGAAGCCCTCGGCTTCGCCCCAGCGCCCGCACACGCCAATTAAGCGATAACTTCCTCAGCACAAAACGCTTGAAAACCTCCACGCCCCCGAATCGCCGCATCCGAACCCGCTATAATCAATGTTCGTCTCCGGGGCAGCCTTGCGACACCTCACCACCGAGCAGCGGAATGATCGGTCGCGCGGACTCGATCAGAAATCGACGCTCCAGATTTTGCGGGTTCTGAACCATGAGGACGCGCGCGTCGCCACCGCCGTGCGCCGCGAACTGCCCGAAATTGCTCGCGCGGTCGACGCGATTGTCGCTGCGTTTCGCGAGGGTGGCAGGCTCTTTTACATCGGAGCGGGTACCAGCGGGCGCCTGGCTGTGCTTGATGCCGCGGAGTGCCCTCCTACGTTCGGCACGCCGCCGAAAATGGTGCAAGCGCTGATCGCCGGAGGAAAACGGGCCGTCCTGCAGGCGGTGGAAGGCGCGGAGGATTCTGCGGCCAATGGCGCGCGCGATCTCGCCAAAGCGGGGCTCACGCGTCGCGATGCTGTTGTCGGTATTGCCGCCAGCGGCACCACGCCATACGTGCTGGGCGGTTTGAGTTTCGCCCGCAAGCGCGGTGCCGCGACCATCGGCGTCACATCAAATCCGAGGTCGCCAGTAGCGCGCGAAGCGCGTATCGCAATCGCGCCAGAAACGGGCCCCGAAGCCATTGCCGGTTCGACGCGGTTGAAAGCGGGCACCGCGCAGAAAATGGTTCTGAACATGCTCTCCACAGCCTCGATGGTGCGCCTTGGCAGAGTTTACGAGAATCGAATGGTCTACATGGTCCCGACAAATGAGAAGTTACGGAAACGCGGCGTCTGGATTCTTGAAGAGACGGCGGGCGTGAAAGCGTCTGCCGCCGAACACGCACTGCGGCGAACGAGACACGATTTGCCGCTAGCGCTGGTTATGCTGCGCACGGGGTCTTCTCTCGCCCAGGCGCGCAAACTATTGCGACAAACAAAAGGCAACGTGCGCCAGGCGCTCGAAGCGGCGCAGCTAAATAGCAGCGCGCACTCGCAGCAGCGTCGCGGAACAACTAAATCGGGCAAGCATCAATAGGCGGAGATGCGGAATGGACAAATTCAAAATCCAGGGTGGACGGCCACTCGAAGGCGCCGTAAGAATCAGCGGCGCAAAAAACGCCGCACTGCCTGCCATGGCCGCGGCTTTGCTCACGCCTGAGGTTGTCCGCCTCCACAACATTCCGAAAGTGCGCGACATCATCACGATGGCAAAGCTGCTCGCGCACATGCGTTGCAAAGTGGAAAGCCCCGACCTGCCGCCCAGCGAATTCACGATTCAGGCGGAAACTGTTTCGCACGCGGAAGCGCCCTACGAACTCGTAAAAACCATGCGTGCTTCCGTGCTGACTCTTGGGCCGCTCGTCGCACGATTCGGCTACGCGCGCGTTTCGCTTCCCGGGGGCTGCGCTATCGGTGCGCGTCCCATCGATCTGCACATTCAGGCGCTCGAAAAATTGGGCGCCCAAGTTGCCGTCGATCACGGTTACGTTGAGGCTCGCGCGAAGCGGCTGCGCGGCACCACTTTCCATTTCCCGAAAATAACGGTCACCGGGACCGAAAATGTTCTCACTGCCGCCGTGCTGGCGGAAGGCGAAACGGTCCTCGAAAATTGTGCGCTCGAACCGGAAGTCACTGACCTCGTTGAATTGCTCAACAAGATGGGCGCGAAAATCGAAGGCGCTGGCACTTCCACGCTTCGCGTTCAAGGCGTCGACAAACTTCACGGCACCACGCACGCCGTCATTCCCGACCGGATCGAAGCCGGGACATTTCTCGTCGCCGGAGCCATCACTGGCGGCGATTTGGTCCTCACCTGCTGCGAGCCGCAGCATCTGGAATCGATCATCGCGAAACTGAAGGAATGTGGCGTGGAAATTAAGCCCGAGGGTCCGCGTGCTCTGCGCGTTCGTGCCGCGAAGAAACTCGTCGCCGCTGACGTAACCACCACCGAATATCCCGGCTTCGCTACGGATATGCAGGCGCAGTTCATGGCTCTCGCGACGCAGGCGCACGGCGTCTCGCACGTGCGCGAGACGATTTTTGAAAATCGCTACCTGCACGCGGTCGAGATGAAGCGCATGGGCGCGAATATCGCCATCGACGGCAATCTCGCGGTCGTCACTGGACCTACCAAACTCACCGGCGCTCCCGTCACCGCATCCGATCTGCGCGCCAGCGCGGGCCTCGTTCTCGCCGCCCTCGTCGCCGACAACACCACCATGATCGACCGCGTCTACCACATCGATCGCGGCTACGAACGCATCGAGGAAAAGCTCGTCAAAGTCGGCGCACGCATTGAACGCCTCACCGGCCGCGACGAATAAGCCACAAGTTATCGGCTCCACTATAATAGTCTCTCAGCCGGGAACTGGAATACTCATGGACGCCAGAGCAGAACTCGACGCCTTCACTTCTGTCCAATACTTATATCTGCGAGAGCTGTCGGAACCGAGAGACAACTCTCTGCGCATTACTGTGGAGGAGGCAGTAAGCAACACCTCGCGAGTCGCTACAGCCGACCCCACCCTGCTTCCCGAACTGCAGAACCTGATGAAAGACGCTCACCCAATCGAGACTACCGATTCCTGCAGAACATTTGAGATGACATGGAAGCGCTATGTCGCGTATCTGGTAACCGAAGAATGCGTCGGCTCATGTGGTAAGTACGATGACGAAACGTTTCAGGGGAAACTGTTTCGTCTTTATACAAAGTCTCACTTTCTAGACCATCTATTGCGAGATACCGGCGCGCACACCGAACCGATACTCCATTACAAGCTAATCTGCCTGAACCACCTGGTTGATATAGCCGCGTATGCTTCACCTGAAGTCCGGGTGATTTCCCCGACGATGTCGGCGATAGCCTCTCGGGTACAGTAACGCGTCCCGAGTCATTCTATGTTGCCCAGACGAAGTGTTATCGTGATGGCACAAAAAAAAGGGAGGCGCGAGCCTCCCTTTCAAGACCACTGACTGCTTTTTCGATTATCCCGCCGTCTCATGCTTCGGCTGCTGCTGCGCCGGCGCCGCCTGCTGGCCATGCTGCTGCTTATCGCGCTGCTCGCGCAGGACGGCTTTGCGGCTGAGGCGAATCTTATTGCCCTCGATGGCCAGCACCTTCACCAAAATCTGATCGCCTTCCTTCAGCTCATCGCGCACTGACCGAATGCGCTGCTCCGCGATTTCGCTGATGTGCAGCAAGCCATCTGTGCCGGGGAATAACTCGACAAACGCCCCAAATTCCGCGATGCGCACTACTTTCCCGAGATAGGTTTTGCCGATCTCCGCCGTTGCGGTCACGTCGCGAATCATCTTTAGCGCCTCATCCGCCGACGTGCCGTCGTTCGCAAACACGTGCACTTTGCCATCGTCCATCACATCGATCTTCACGCCCGTCGCATCGATGATCGAGCGGATCTTCTTCCCGCCGGGCCCAATCAGGTCGCGAATTTTGTCAGTCGGTATGCTGAGTTGATACAAGTGCGGCGCATACGTGGAAATCTGCGCGCGCCCCGCGCCCAGCGTCGGGTCCATGATATCCAGAATGTGGAACCGCGCCTTTTTCGCCTGCGCCAGCGCCTCGCGCATCATCCCGACGCTGACGCCCGTCACCTTGATATCCATCTGCAGTGCAGTAATTCCCTGCCGCGTGCCGGCAACTTTGAAGTCCATATCGCCGTAATGATCCTCTGCTCCGGCGATGTCCGTCAGAATCGCGTACTTGTCGCCTTCCACCACCAGTCCCATGGCGATTCCGCCGCATGGCGCCTTCAACGGAACGCCCGCATCCATCAAAGCAAGCGACCCGCCGCACACGCTGGCCATCGATGAAGAGCCATTCGATTCCAGAATGTCCGACACCACGCGCACCGCATATGGAAACTCCGTCTCCGGCGGCATCAGCACCGTCAGCGCCCTTTCAGCCAGCGCACCGTGACCGATCTCGCGGCGCCCGGGCCCGCGCAGAAACTTCACTTCCCCCACCGAAAATGGCGGGAAATTGTAGTGCAGCATGAAGCGCTTGAACGCCTCGTCCTCGAACAGCAAATCGAGGCGCTGCATGTCTTCCTTCGTGCCCAACGTCGCCGTAGCCAGAGCCTGCGTCTCGCCCCGTGTGAAGAGCGCCGACCCATGCACGCGCGGCAGCACTCCCACTTCGCACGTAATCTGCCGCACCTCATCGAACGCACGGCCATCAGGGCGCCGGTGCCGCACGAGCATATCGTCGCGGAAAATCCGTTCGCGCAACCGTTCGAACGCGCGGTGCGCTAACTTCCGTTTCTCTTCTTCCTCTTCGGGAATTGCCTCGAGAATTTCTTTCAGAATCCCGTCCACCAAACCGTAGCTTTCCAGTTTAGGATGCTTCTTCGTGTCGAGCGCGTCGCGCAGCCTTTCGCCATACTTCTTCGTAATGTCGTTGTAGAGCGTCGTATCGAAGGCCGGCGGCGTCACTGTTACTTTCTCGGGCTTTACGCGCTCCTGCAAGTCTCGAATCGCCGCCACGATCTTTCGAATTTCCGCGTGCCCGAACTCCAGCGCGTCCGCTACCGTTTCTTCCGAAACTTCCAGCGCGCCAGACTCCACCATCACAATCGCTTCGTCCGAGCCCGCCACCACGATATTCAGCAGACTCGTTTTCTGCTCCGCCACCGTCGGATTCACAGTCAACTTGCCGTCAATCAGTCCTACGCGCACGCAGGCGATGGGTGTGTTGAACGGAATCTTCGATATCGCCAGCGCTGCCGACGATGCCGTCACGCCAATCACGTCCGGATCATTCTCACTGTCTGCGGACAGCACCATCGAAACAATCTGCGTCTCCGTCGACCATCCCTCTGGAAACAAGGGCCGCAACGGCCGGTCAATCAACCGCGACACCAGAATTTCGCGCTCTGAGGGCCGCCCTTCGCGCTTGAAGAATCCGCCTGGAATTTTTCCTGCAGAATAGGTGTACTCGCGATAGTCAACAGTCAGCGGAAGAAAATCCTTCTCGGTAGCTTTGTTGTCCATGCAGGCGGTGGCCAGAATCACCGTATCACCATAACGCGCCACCACGGCGCCATGCGCCTGGCGCGCCATCTTTCCCGTCTCAAACGTCAGTTCGCGCCCGCCTACATTGATGCTCACTTTTTCAAACATTCTTTTTTCCTTTGCCCGGTTCATCCGGGAACTTTCTTTTCCCCGCTCAGGGGGAATTTGTCACGTTCGAGAATCCAATCTCGAAAGGTCTGTCAGAGAGAAGCCATAGAAGGGAGAAAAGCAGGAGGGAATGCAGCAAGAGGCACTCGCTCCGCAAATCTCAGCATCTATGGAAGTCGCGGAGGAGCAATTGCCGCGTGAAAAAACGCTCGGGACTCTTGCGCTACTTGCGCAAGCTGAGTCGTTCCACAATCTCGCGATACCGATCCGGGTCGCGGCGATTCAGATAGTCCAGCAGCCGGCGCCGCTTATTGACCATCATGATCAATCCGCGTCGCGAAGCATGATCCTTTGCGTGGGCTTTCAGGTGGGTCGTGAGGTAGTTGATTCGTTCGCTCAACAGCGCAATCTGCACTTCCGGTGACCCCGTGTCTTTCGGATGCACACGGAACTGCTCGATTACTTCGAGTTTCGCTTCCATCAACCTCCCCTTTCCCCGTTAACCTCGAAACGCCGTACCCTATTCCGCCCTCTTTTCTTCTCTTCTATGCACTAAAAATGCTAGCACAGTGCCCTGGAGGCGCAAAGGAAATTCCTGTAGGAGGCCCTGGAGCATTCCTGTAGCCCCGTGGCACCACCGCGGGCTTAGAGGGTGGGAGAATTGTCTCCCAACATCGCCCGGCGCACGATTTTGATCGGCGGGAATCCCTGTTTCATGAAATCGTTGTGGAAACCTTCCAGCGTGAACGCCGCCCCCTGCTTCTTCTTTGCATCCTCACGCAGCTTCAAAATTTGCAGCTTGCCGAGCGTGTAGTACAGATACGTCGGATCCACAGTTCCTCTTTTTGTTTCCATCACTGCGGTTTCTTTCGATTGATAGCCTTCCTTCTGAAAAAACTCCTGCGCTTCGTCCATGCTCATTTGCCCGCGATGAAGTTGGATACCCACGATGAACCGCGCATTCCTCAGGAGCGCATCTTGCAATTGTCCCAGTCGAATCAGTTTCGCCTCGCGCGCGTCCTTTGCTCCTACTCCGGGTTGCCCGTAGCCCTCGTCCAGCATCATCTGCTCGCAATAATGCGCCCAGCCTTCCGCGTTGCTCGACGCACCCAGCAGCTTGCGCACCTTGCTCGGTGCGCTGCCCACCCATAGGAACTGCACGTAGTGGCCCGGGTACGCTTCGTGCACGGACGTGCTCACGATAGTCCCAACATTGAAGCTTTCCATTCGGCTTTCGATGTCTTCGGGAGCGTCGTGCGGGCCGGGCAACGTCACGTTGAAGAACGCCTCGGTTGCATGTTTCTCGAAGGGTCCCGGCGTATCCATGGATGCCGACGTCGTGGCGCGCATGAAGGGGGGCGTCTCCTGCAAAGTCGGCCGCACGTCAGAGGGAATGGTGATGATGTGCTTTGTTCTAATGAAGTTTATGAGTCCGTCGAACGTGCCGCGAAATGATTGAAGCAATTGATCCGGTGCTGGATGGTCTTTCGTCAACTCAGCCAGCACTTCGCTCGGCTTCTTGTCCGGCTCAAGCTCCTTCGCCACCCGGTTGAAGTCCGCCTGATTCTTCTCGAGATTTGCGCGGCCAATGTTCAGGAGCTGGTCGAGGGGCGTGTCCACCATCTCGTCGAACAGCAGCTTCTTCGAAAAAGTTTCCGAACCGATGCGAAAATCCCCATGCGACCGCGGCAACACATCCGATTTCAGCCATTGCTCGTAATCTGTCAGTTCTTGAATCAGCGCTGCGTTCGATTTTGCGAATCCCTGCTTCACAGGTTCGTCGGTGGCGTCAGCGAAGGCGGCGGGAACGTCATTCTGGAAAAAGCTGATAAGTCCCGGAAGTTGTTCGAGGGCGATTTCCGTGTAAATCTGGGGTGGATTCTTCAGATTCTGCCGCGCCGCCGCGAAAACTGATCCAGCCTTCTCCTCCCGCGCGATCACGGAGCGAAGCCTCTCGTTCGAGGGTGCAAAACGGCGGCTCATGATCACATAGACCGCAGCCGCGATACCGCTCGAATAGAGATCAGGGTTATTCTCCCACGGTCGAATCGTTTCAAGCATGAGCAGGTTGCCGCGAATATTCGCTAGAACGAGTTCGCGGTCTGCCCGTCGCACTTCGTCGAGGCCGCCCGCATCCACCGACGCAATGCGCTTTTCGAAATCGTGCAGTGCCGCAACGTTCGCGTCGATGCCGGCGCGCGAATAATCTTCAAGAAGGGCATCGTACTGGTGAAAGCCCGCCGCCGTTCCGCCGCTGGGACCGAACTTGAAATACACCTCGTCGAAATACTGGTCCGCAAGTTTGTCCCATGATTCCTGCTGCGCGCTTGCCGCCGCATGCGTTGCCGCCGCTTCAGACGGAGCTTTAGCGTGTGAAACAGCCGTTAGCCAAGCGCCAAACAAGAGAATGCCTCCCCATGCGATCGCTTTTCGCACACCAAACTCCTTCGGGGCGGATGCCCGCGAAAGGGTACATCATTTGAGCGGAAGCAACTAATGGAACGGAAGATCACGTTCGGCGGCAGCCGCCGTTTATCGCTTGCTACCCTGGATCAGCGACAGAAATTCATCGCGGGTCTGCTTGTGCTCGCGGAACGCGCCCAGCATCGCGCTCGTCGTGGCCATCGAATGCTGCTTCTCTACGCCGCGCATCACCATGCACAAATGGCGTGCTTCGACGATCACGCCCACCCCCTGCGGGCTCAGCTTATCTTGAATCGCCTTTGCGATTTGGCTCGTCAAGCGTTCCTGAATCTGCAGCCTGCGCGCGTACATATTCACCAGGCGAGCGATCTTGCTCAGCCCGACGACTTTTTTGTTCGGGATGTACGCCACATGGCACTTCCCAAAGAATGGCAGCAGATGGTGCTCGCACAAGCTATAAACCTCGATATCGCGCACCACCACCATCTCGTCATAGCACACGCTGAACATAGCCCCGTTTAGCAGCTTCTCGGGATCTTGGCGGTAGCCACTAGTCAAGAACCGCAGCGCCTTCTCGAATCGTTCCGGCGTGCGGCGCAATCCCTCGCGGTTCGGATCCTCGCCCAACTGAAGCAGCATCTTCCTCACCAGATCTGCGATGGTCTCGCCGCTCGCAGTCTCTGGAATCGTGATCTCCGTCGTTTCACTCATTGGTTCTCCCGGTTCTTTCTAAGCGTCCGCAATACTCAAAACTATTCTTGCTCGTCTCCTCGATTTTCACTCGTTCGAGCTTCGCCGCCGGAAATTTCTCCAGTATCCTGAAAATCTCTCGCGCGACATTCTCGGTGGTCGGCACGAGCCGCTGAAACTCCGGGACTTCCTCGTTCAGATACTTGTGATCGAACGCGTCGATCACTTCTTTCTCAACGAACGGGTCAAGCTCTCCCAGATTCGCAATCATTCCCGTCGCCGGGTCAACCGGCCCGGCCAGCGTCACCTCAACCACATAATTATGCCCGTGCCCAAACGGGCTGTTGCATTTGCCGTAGAGCCGGCGATTTTCATCGGCGCTCACCTTTTCGTTATGCAACCGATGAGACGCCGCAAACCGGTATCGTCGGCCGAGCGAAACTTTCACGCCGGCCCCCTTGAGGGCTGGCGCCCGTTTGAGGCGACGCTGTCGGCCACGCACTCCGCGAACAAATCCGGCGATTCGTAGAGCCGGATGCGGTCGAGCTTTCCTTGCTTGATCTTCGGCTCCAGCAACCCCCAAATCATCATCGCGATGTTCTCGCACGTGGGGATTTTGCCCGCCAACTCCGGCACTTCGTAATTCAGGTGACGATGATCCAGCCGGTCGCCCACCTCGCGCTGCAAAATCTTCTTCAGCTCCTTCAGGTCGAGGACCATCCCAGTTTCTGGATCGGGCTCGCCCGCCACAGTCACCTCGAGCACGTAGTTGTGCCCGTGCCCGTGAATGTTCGCGCACTTCCCGAAAACTCGGCGGTTCTCCTCCGCCGACCAGTTCGGATTGTTATAAAAATGCGCCGACGAAAACTCGATTTTGCGCGTTATCCGTACCATTCCTGATCTCAGTTACATCCCGCTCTCCGACTTCGCCGGATACACCCTACCCTTCCACGTCACTGATCCGTACTTCGTCTTCCACCAGGAAACACCGTGCAGCAGCATGAACAACCACTCTCCGGCCAACATGTATCCGATGTACTGGAGCGGAAAATGATTCCTGCGAAGGAGCACCAGGTACCGCAAGTGTAAGACAAACAAGATGGCTGCGAGTAAACCGTAGTACAGGCTCGGCGCCAGCACAGCTCTTACTCCGAACCGAGAAGCTACGAAAAACGAGACCGCGCCAGCCGCCAACATGGTGGCGGCCATGACAAAACCGTCCGGATTGCTTTCCGGAAACAGCGCGTACAGATTCTTGGTCCATCCTTCCCAGAGGGCGCGGAAGTTCCTGTACATTCGAGTCCGCGCAACGCCAACGCCTGCCGCGAAGAAAATCCTGTGGCCTGAATTCTTCACGATTTCAGCAAGGGCGACATCTTCCAGAAGTTGCGGTGCTACCGCCGCATGGCCGCCGATCACCTCGTACGCATCGCGGCGAATTAAGAGAAATTGGCCATTCGCTGCAGCGTCCGGCAGGTCCGAGTCATTCACGCGAGCATACGAAAATTTCGACGCCAGCTTACAGTAGACCACCGGAATCAGCGCCTTTTCCCAAAACGTCTCCATCTCCTGCTCCGGTGAATATGAGACCAACGCGGCTTCGTGTTCCCGTGCATCCGCAAGCGCCTTCCGCGTCGATCCAGGCAAGTGAAGCGTATCCGCATCCGTGAACAGCAGCCACTTCCCCGTGGCTGACGCGGCTCCTATCGACAACGCATAGTTCTTGCCCGTCCAGCCGCTCGGCAGCGTATCTGCCGCCAGCACGCGCAGTTTTAGAATTCGCGACGCAAGCTCCGTTAAGATCTCGCCTGTGCGGTCCGTCGATTGGTCGTTCACAACAATCACTTCTCCAATCTCCGGCTGCGACGCCACAGACTCCACCGCGCGCGCAATCGACGCCTCTTCATTTCGTGCAGGGATGATGGCGGAAACCAAAATCGGTGATTCCAATCCGCGAGGCACGCAAACCGCTCGATTCGATCGGCAGATAGCCTTATTATATGGGCTTGGACGCGCGATTAAAACGCAATCTGAGAACGGGCGTTGCTCTGGTCTTTGTGGCCGGTCTTCTGGCGGTTTTCGCCCACCCTGACTACCGCCAGGGCGAACCAAGCCTCCATGGCCGTCCCGCCAAGGACTTCTCGTTCACGCTCGAAGGCAAACCCACGCATCTCTCCGACCTTCGCGGCAAAGTGGTGGTGCTGAATTTCTGGGCTACCTGGTGCCCGCCCTGCGTCGATGAAACGCCATCGCTGAATCAACTTCAGCAGCAAATCGCGCCCCTTGGCGGCACCGTCCTTGGCATCAGCGTCGACGACGACGCCTCCGCCTACACGAGTTTCCTGAAAACGTACAATGTTACCTTCCCCACTTCGATGGAGCCTTCGAGAAAAACCGCTCTCGACTACGGCACCTCAATGTTTCCCGACACCTACATCATCGACCGTTCTGGCCGAATCGACCGCAAAATCGTCGGCCCTCAGGATTGGACCAGCCCCGAAATGACTCGGTATTTCGACTCTCTGCTGAACTCCAAGTAGCACAAACGCAAAACGGCCGCGTCGAATGTGCACGCCTTGCTTGTTTTCCGCCCACGCGCCGGATAAGATGCCGCTCAAAGCGTGGTCAGGGGATTGGGGCATGCAGAGAGGCCGCGCATTTCGAAATCCCGGGGGAATGGGGAACTTTTCGGCCGCACTTTTCGTTCCATTGGTGAGGTCGAAAACGGATGAACGTTGCGAGGCTGAGAGCGATTGGAGCCCGACGCCCAACTGGTGCAGCACTGTCTCAGGGGCGATGGGCCGGCCTGGGAGGAACTCGTGCGGCGACACACGCGCCGAGTTTTCAACCTGTGCTACCGGTTCACGGGCAATGCGACCGAGGCCGAGGATCTAACGCAGGAGGTTTTTCTGCGCATTTATCGCACGCTGTCGAGTTATCGCGCAACGTTCGGCGCTTTTCCTACTTGGCTGACCAGCGTGACTCGCAACTTGCTGGTCGATCATTACCGTCGCACACGCCGCGACCGCATTACGGATTCGATCGACGACGCCATGCCGCAGCTCGAAGAGAAGCATTCCACGGCGCGAACGCCGGACAAGCTGGCGCTCGCCGGCGAATTGAGCGTGCAATTGCAGCGGGCGCTTTCGCGATTATCGCCGGAATTGCGCGAGGCGGTGATCTTGCGCGATTTGCAGAGTTTGGAATACAACGAGATTCAAACGGTGCTCCAAGTGCCGCAAGGCACGGTAAAATCGAGGATCAACCGCGGCCGGATCGAGCTGGCTCGGATTTTGGAGGAAATGGGACTGCGTCCCTCGTAACGCATCTAAAGGGTGTTCGGGTATGAGCCCGCGAAGAGTTATGGACTGGACCTGCACAGTAACGGAAGAACGGCTAAGCGATTTTCTCGACGGGCAAATGTCTGCCGAAGAGAGTGCCGCGTTTTCCGCTCACCGGCAATCGTGTACGGCATGCGCCGGTCTTGCCGCTCAAGTGGGCGCGATGCTAAACGATATCCATCAACTCGAAATGGTGGAGGAGCCCGAAGGACTGGCGCGAAAAATCTCAGCCGTAACGCTCGGTCCCAAGGTCAGCAAGCAGGGCTGGCGGCGTTGGTTCGGCTGGATGCCGGCAATTTGGCAGCCTCGCTTCGCGATGGGCATTGCCACCGTTGCGGCGTGCTGCATCATCGTCGTGCAAGCCGGCGGCGTAACTCCGAAAAAGCTTAGCAGAGCAAACTTGAATCCTGCGGACATGCTTCGCGCCGCGAATCGGGACATTCACTTGACCTATGCGCGCGGCGTCAAATTCGTCAACGACCTGCGCGTCGTGTACGAAATTCAGTCGCGGCTTGAGGCCGGCCCGCAGCAGCAGCCAGATCCCGAGCGGCAGCAGCACCAGCAACCGCATTCCAGTTACCCACAGCAAAAATCCGAAACGCATCCCGGTCGCAGCGAGGCCAGAGGCGAAACTTTGTTTGCTCAGGGTTTTTCGCGTTTTAGCTCCGAATCCCTGACTACCGTCGCTCTCCTCGTCGCTAGCGATCTGACGAGGAGTTCTCAATGAAGTGCGCCGTTCACACCGAAACGGACGCCACTGGATACTGTAGAAATTGCGGCAAGCCGCTGTGCCCGGCCTGCACGCGCGGAGTTCACGGGGCGCTCTATTGCGAAAACTGTCTCGCTTCGATGTTGTCCGGTAGCTCCCCGGCTAGCGCATCCCCCAGTGCCCCCGGAACCGCTGTGCCCGGCGCCACGATTCCCCCGCCTCCTCCTGGCGACTCGCGCCCTGGAACTGCGGCCGCGCTCGGCATCATTCCCGGCCTCGGCGCGGTATACAACGGCGAATACATTAAAGCTTTGATTCATGTGGTCATTTTCGCTTCGCTGATTGCGGCCATGGCCTCTGACATCAACGGATCGCTCCAGGCTTTTGTGATCGTGGCCTTCATAGCGTTTTGCTTCTACATGCCCGTCGACGCGTACCGCGTAGCCAAAGCCCGCAGTGAGGGCGAAGTCGCCCCTCCGGATTTGGTGCGGGGTCCTGGACGCAAACCGATTGGCGCAGTCGTTCTGATCGGAATCGGCGTGCTGCTTCTGTTGGCAAACTTTGGCTTGCTCGAACGCGACTGGTTCGCCAAGACGTGGCCGATCGCATTGGTCGTCCTTGGCGCCTGGCTGCTGAAAGACCGCCTCACTTTGAAGCAGTAGGGAGATTTGGATGCCGGATGTATCCCAAGCTCAAAAAGTTTCTTGTCACTGCGCGCAATGCCGCGTGCGGGGACTAATGGGCCCTGTCGTCCTGATCACCATCGGTGTGCTGTTCCTGATGGGCGAGTACACTCGCTACGGATTCTTTGATCTGTGGCCCATTCTCTTGATCGTGATTGGCGCCATTCTCGTTGGCCAATCGCTGGTTTCGCGCGAGGGCCACGTCGGCTCTTGAGGCGCGCGTGACCAGCTCACAACAGCGCAGGTCCATTTTCTCCGGCTTGCTTCTTATCGTCCTCGGCGTCGTATTTCTCCTGTATCGTTTCGAGCCTCAGCTCCAGATCGGCTTTTTCATCCGCCGATTCTGGCCGCTTATCATCATTCTTTGGGGCGTTGCTAAACTGATCGACCACCTCGCCGCTCGGCAAAGCGGCGAGCGCACTCCGCTTTTCTCCGGCGGCGAAATTGCCTTGCTCATCGTCGCCTTTCTCGCTCTCGCGGGGCTCGGACTTGCGGACTACGTTCGCAAGCGCCATCCCGATATTGATCTGCACCTCGATCCCTTTGCTCACAAGTACACGCAAGCCGATGCGCTGCCCGCGAAGAGAATTCCGGCAGACTCGCACATCACGATTCAGACTACCCACGGCGACATTTCCGTTCACACCGCCGCCGGAGACGAACTCCACGTGACGGCAAATAAATCCGCCTCCGATTCCAGCGAATCTGCTGCCGACGAACACATGTCTGGGGTGAAAGCCGTGATCGAGCAAACGAGCGACGGTTACCGCATTCGACCCTCGGACACCGGAAATTCCGATGAAGACGTAAATGTAGATTTGGACGTCGAGGTCCCGAAATCTGCGAGCGTCAACGTGACCAGTTCTCACGGCGACATCAGCGTTGCTGGCATCGCCGGCGCGATTGACGCCTCCACGCGTGAAGGCGATGTCGATATTCACGATTCGGGCTCCGATGTCACTGTGGCCCTTGAAAAAGGAAATTTGCGTCTGGGGAACATCGGCGGCAATGTTCGCGTCACGGGTCGCGGAAACGAAATTGACGTTTCGGATGTGAAAGGCGACGCCACGCTGCAAGGCGAATTCTTTGGCCCGATTCGCGTGCGCAACGTCGCCAAGACCACTCATTACGTTTCGCAGCGCTCCGACCTCACTCTGATGCATATGACCGGCCGGATGGAGTTGGACTCCGAAGATCTTCAGGTTTCAGACGTGGCAGGTTCCGCCAAACTCGTGACGCACAACAAGGACATCGACGTCGAGAACGTCACGGGGGAGCTCGACATCGCCAATTCGCATGGCGACATGAAAATCCATTGCTCGCAGCCGCCGTCCAATGAGATAAGCGTCGCAGACGATTCCGGCGAAATCGCTCTCACATTGCCCGACAAATCCAGTTTCGAAATTTCTGCGGTTTCGCGCGGGGGCGACGTTTCGAGCGATTTCGAGGGGCCCTCGCTTCAGCAGACGAACGACAACAATGTGGGCAAGTTGGCCGGCAAAGTTGGCTCTGGTACTCCCAGGATTCAGATCGCCACGAGCTACGGCACGATCTCAATCCGCAAAGGCACATGACAACCCAAGCCGTCTCGCGCGCCGCAAATCAGTCTAATCATCGCGCCTCAACATCGTTGTAGCACGAGGTAGGGCTTCGTGATGCGCCGGCTGCTTTTCTTCGAATCGTTCATCCTGGCAACGGCCATTTCCCTCGCACCCTCGCCTTCTCCAGCTCAGGGCTTGATAGCGCCCGGCACGATTCTTCCCATCAGCCTGAACAATTCCATCTCATCGAGCAAAAGCCGCGTCGGCGAGACTTTCACCGGTAGGATCATGCAGGACGTTCCTCTTCCTGACCGCCGGCGCATTCGCGCTGGCGCTCGGGTCGTTGGCCGCGTCACAGAACTAACTCCCGCAACGGCCTCTTCCGGCGCTCGCATCGAGTTCAAGATTGACACTCTCATCTCGCGGCAGCACAACATCCCGATGCGCACGATCCTTCGCGCTCTGGCATCTCCACTCGATATCGAAGACGCGCAAATTCCAGTCCAAGGGGCCGACCGCGGTACCTCTCCTGACTCCTATACGACCGTCCAAATAGGAGGCGACGTTGTCTATCGCGGTGGCGGGCATGTAAAGCATGGCGGCGTAGTGGTCGGCGAACCTGTACCGAATGGAGTGTTGGCTCAGGTCAGTTCCAATGAGGCGAGGGGTTGTCCTGACGAAGTTCCTGGCTACCATGCCGCTCAGGCGCTATGGCTTTTTTCCGCCGATGCGTGTGGCGTCTACGGCTATCACGACTTTCATATCGTCGATGCTGGTAGATTAAGTCCTGACGGCACCATCGCCCTCGCATCGGACCATGGGCAGATCGAGATTCGCAGCGGCTCGGGCATCCTCCTCCGCGTCCAGGTCACAAAGCGTTGACCCTCCTGCGGAGTTGCTCGAGTTTGTCGAAAAACTCCGGAAAAGACACGGCGGCGCAATCCCCATCTTTAATCCTCGTCTCACCTTCCGCACCAAGCGCCGCCACCGCCAGCGCCATGGCGATGCGGTGGTCTCCATGCGGATCCACCTTGGCTCCTCGCAACTTTCCTTTTCCGCTGGCGCGGCCCTCGACACGCATCCCGTCCGAAAATTCCTCTACCGCCGCGCCCATTTGTCGCAAACCCTCGGCCAGCGTTGCGATGCGGTCGCTTTCCTTCACGCGCAGCTCCTTCGCATCACGAATTTCAATTCCCTCTTCCGTGTACGGACCAAGCGCCGCCATCATCGGCAACTCATCAATCATCTCCGCCACTTGCGCGCTAGCGATGCCGCCGCCTTTCAATGGCGCATGGCGAACCGCCAGGTCTCCCACCAGTTCCCCATCACGCATCTGCACCGACGCGATGTTGATCGACGCTCCGATCGAAATCAGGAAATCGAGCACCCGCGTGCGCGTCGGATTCAGTCCCACGTTGTGCAACATCACCGCCGAATCGGGCAGCACCAGCGCGGCACCAATCAAGAAAACAGCCGCCGACAGATCGCCAGGCACCGTGAGTTGCCGCGCGGTCAATTTCACCCGCGGATGAATTCGCACAACTCCTTTCTCCGTCGCCACGTCAGCGCCAAACTCACGCAGTGCCAGCTCGGTGTGATCGCGCGTCGCCACTGATTCCCTGAGCGTCGTGATGCCGTCCGCGTAAAGCCCCGCGAGCAGGATCGCCGATTTTACCTGCGCGCTCGGTACCGGCGTCGTGTAGTCGATGCCGTGAAGTTTGCCACCGCGAATCTCCAGCGGCGCCCGATCGCCCTCGTGAGTGCCGATTGCCGCCCCCATCTGCCGCAGCGGCTCAACAATACGCCGCATCGGACGTTTGCGAAGCGATCCATCTCCGGTAATCCTGGATGTAAACGACTGCCCCGCTAGCACACCCGAGAGCATCCGAATCGTAGATCCGGAGTTTTCCGCATTGAGAGTACGCCGCGGCACTTTCAGCCCATGCAATCCCATGCCGACGACGCGGACCCCTTTTTTCGTGATCTCAATTCCAACACCGAGCTGCCTCAGGCACTCGAGCGTGCTGCGACAGTCTGCCGCTGATGCATAGTTGTAGATTTCGCTCTCGCCCTCAGCCAGCGCCGCAAGAATCGCGTACCGGTGCGATATGGATTTGTCGCCGGGAAGCTCAGCCACTCCAGACACGCTCCCGCCCGGCGCGACGACCTTTTTTGCCATCGTCCAATCCTAGCATGAGCACTCAGTTGACCTTGTTTGCTTACAGCGGCATATCCGAAGCTGCCCGCGCCGGCGTCCAAATACTGTGGCCGGGAGGCGGTTCTAGAACTCATGGAGCAACAGACTCACTGGCCCTGGCATCTAGTACCATCACCGCGTGGGACGACTGGTCCATTTGCGTCTCGGGATGCACGCGCGTATCATTCGATTTCAATGCCACTGAGTTACCCAACGTTTTTAGCGTTCCGAAGAATTTTCGGAGCTTTTCCCCTTCGCACCACAGTTCTGGGCCTGATCGCCGCCATCGCGCTGCCCGCGCTTCCCCTGCGCGCGCCGGTTCTGGCCAGCGATGGTCCCCAAACCATGCCTGTCAGCGACATCAAGCCTGGAATGAGGGGCGTCGCTTACACGATTTTTGAAGGCGACACGGTGGAGCAAGTTGACCTTGTCGTTCTCGGCGTGATGAAGAACGCTCTCGGCCCTAAACAGGACGTCATTCTCGTTCAACTGCTCGGCGATAAGGCGGAACACAATGGCGTCGTTGCGGGCATGAGCGGCAGCCCCGTTTATTTCGACGGGAAGCTGGCGGGCGCAATTTCCCTGAAGCTGGGCATCTTTACAAAGGAAGCTATCGGTGGCGTAACTCCAATAGCCAATATGCTCGACGCCGCGAAGGCAGGCGACGCGCCTCCTTCTACGGTGCGGGCGCCCTCTTCGGGCGCAGCCTCGACAGCCCGCGTCCCCTTGCCCGCCGAATTCTCTCGGCTCACGAGCGCGGGGGGCGGCCAGTTTTTGGTTCCCATCGAGACGCCCTTGATCTCCGCGGGACTGTACCCCGGGACGCTGGCGCAATTCGACGATCAGCTTTCATCTTGGGGCGTGGCTGTGATGGCTGGCGGGACGGCACCAGCCTCCCCGGAAGACGCGCAACTTAAGCCTGGCGAGATGGTGGGTGTAGACTTGATCCGCGGCGACCTCTCACTAAGCACGGGTTGCACTGTTACAACAGTTGAGGCTGATCGCGTCACCGCCTGTGGCCACCCGATTTTTGGCTTTGGTGACGTGGCGCTTCCGATGTCCCGTGCCCACGTCATTACGACTCTCGCCTCATCGATGGCCTCTACGAAAATCATTTCCACGGGCGGCATCATCGGCACGCTAACAGGGGATCGCACCACTGCCATAACTGGCAAACTCGGCGCGGGTCCGCCGATGGTGCCGATGGAAATCAAACTCGATACTCCCACCGTTCAAAAGGATTTTCATTTCCAGGTGATCGAGAATCCGCAGCTTACGCCGCTGCTCATTGCCGTGGCAACTTACAATGGCATAGTCGGCAGCCCTGCCTATGGCGAAGGTTCGACGCTCCAGCTCGATGGTTCGATCGAGCTCAAGGGGCACACGCCTGTGCGCCTCGACGATATGTTCGCGCCTACCGATGCGCCGATCCCGAGCGGCTACATGGTGGCCATGGCCGTACAAAGCGCGTTTGCGCAAATCTATTCCAATCCCTACGAGCTGCCCGACATCGAAAAGATTGACTTGCACCTGCGCTCCCTCGCCGAACGCCGCCTGGCCATGATCGATAACGCCTGGATCGAAAAGAGCGAAGTGCAACCTGGCGAAACGGTTTCTGCAAAGGTTCTGCTCCGCCCTTATCGTGGCGCCCCTTTCATTCAGGAAATCGCGATAACGATTCCCAACGAAGTGGCGCGCGGCCCATTGCAACTTGTCATCAGCGGCGCCGACACGGTCAACCGCAACATTCAATTCCTGGCGGCAAGCTCGCAGGCGCAACTGCCGGGCCTCGAGGAGCTGATTAACCTCGTCAACCGCGAACGGCATAACGACTGCTTGTATGCAACCCTCCTGCAACCCACCCCCACCCTGCTCGTGGAAGATAAAGAGATGCCGAATGCCCCGGTTTCGGAAATCAACGTGCTCAATGAAAGACACAATCCCGGTGGCGCTCGGCTGCTCTGGCAGTCGACCGCAGGACAATGGTCGGTCGAAATGCATCAGGTAATTGCGGGCGAGCACGCGCTGACGATTACTGTGAAGTGAAGCCTCAAAGGAGACCCGGCATCATGAAATGGCGAACGATTCTTGTGTGCGCGCTGGCGGTTGCTCTCCTCGCGCCGATGCTCGCCCAGGCGGAACATACGCGGTATTGGCGTCAATCCGATTCCGGCGAATTCGAAAAGGGCACCGCGAATGGCGTTTCCATTAGCAGCGACGGCAAACTTATGCCTGCTCCTCAATTCAATCCGCTGGCGGATCCGAACCTCGCCTACATTTGGCAACTCCGGCTTGATTCCCGCGGCCGCCTGTACGCCGCCGGTGGCCCCAGTGCCAAAGTGCTTCGCATCGACGATTCGGGCAAAGCCACAACGGTTTTCGAAGGTAGCGAGCTCGCCGCTCAAGCCATTGTCTTGGACTCCAAGGACAATCTGTACGTCGGTACCTCTCCTGACGGAAAAATCTACAAAGTAACTGCTGATGGCCAAAAGAGCGTTTTCTTCGACCCCAAAACCAAATACATCTGGGCGCTCGCCCTCGATCGTGAGGGCGATCTTTTCGTCGGCACCGGCGACAAGGGCGAGGTTTATGTCGTTTCACCTGACGGCAAGGGACAGATCCTCTACCAGAGCGACGAACGTCACGCCCGCTCCCTCGCATTCGACACCAAGGGCGATCTCCTCATCGGCACGGAGCCAAGCGGTCTCATCCTCCGCATCCCGCTCGAACGCAAGACTGGCGAGAACACTCCTGCCGCGGGAAGCTCGTTCGTAATTTACGAAACCAACAAGAAGGAAGTCACCTCGCTGCTCGAGGACGCGAGCGGAAATCTCTATGCGGCTTCTATCGGCGAGAAAAACCGCACCCCTATCGCCGCACCACCGATTCCTCAGCCGCCGTCTCAGCCGGTACAGGCCATCATCAGTGGTCAGGGCACTGCCACCATCATCGCGCAGAATTCCGCGCAGACCGCTGCTGCGATTGCCCCCATGACCTACTTTGCATCGGCGACCGGTGGCGCCGAGGTGGTAAAAATCTCCCCGGACGGCTCCCCGCAAACGCTATGGAGCTCCCGCGAAGATCTTGTTTTCTCCACTGGCCTTTCACCCGAAGGTAAACTGCTTCTGGGTACCGGAAACAAGGGCGCCGTAATTGAGCTTCAAGGCAACGACGTGTACTCCAGCGTCGCAAAATCCGCCTCCGAACAGGTCACAAGCCTTCTCTCAGGTTCCAACGGCAAAGTCTTCGTCGCTACCGCGAATCCAGGCAAGATCTTCGAGTTGGGTCCGGGCTATGCCAAGAACGGCAGCTTCGAATCCGATACCTTCGACGCTAGAATTTTCTCGCACTGGGGACGCCTCACCTGGTGGGGCGAAAACGGCGCCACGCAAGGCAAAGTTACGTTCTACGTGCGTTCAGGCAATACCTCCAGCCCTGAAAAAAATTGGGGGCCGTGGATGGGTCCCTTCAAGACTCCTGAAGCTGGCGCCGTGAATTGTCCGCCCGCACGATTCGCGCAATGGAAAGCGGTTTTCCTCGATACCGACGGCGGCGGCACTCCCAATATCTCCTGGGTCAGCCTCGCCTATCAGCCCAAGAACGTCGCGCCCGTGATGGAAGATATCGCCCTCCAGGATCCTGGCGTTCGAATCCAGAGTTTTGCATCGCAGCCCGTGGGCCCGATGGGCGGCACAAACGTCCAGCTTCGCATGCCCCAGCATGATGGCGCGTTTTCGCCAAGTCCCAATCCCGACGCTTCCGTGCGTGCCGCTAAAATGGATGTCCCGCCACAGGGTTTCGAGGACAAAGGGTTTCAGAGCGTGCTCTGGAGCGTGCGCGATGACAACGACGATGATCTAGTCTTCTCCATCTATTATCGAGGCGAAGGCGAAAAGAATTGGCGCCTGCTGAAGGACAAAATCACGCAGCACTACTATTCGTGGGACACCACAGCGATGCCCGACGGAGCCTACTATCTGAAGATCGTCGCCTCCGACTCGCCGTCGAATCCTGCTGACCAGGCCCTCTCTGACTCCCGCGAAAGCGATCGCTTTGAGATCGCCAATACGCCGCCTCGCATCGAAGCTCTTCGGGCGCAGGCTCATTCGCCCACGGCAACCATCACTTTTGAGGGTGTTAGCTCGGCCGGCGCGCTGGCTTCTGCTCGATATAGTCTCGATGCCGGGGATTGGCAGCTTGTCTATCCGGTGGGCTTGCTTTCGGATTCGCCGAGGCAGAAGTACGAGATCCAGCTGTCAGGACTTGCACCCGGCGAACACACCATCGCCGTCGAGATTGCCGACCGCTATGACAACAAAACGTCGGCCAAAGTCACCTTTGCCACGACCAGCGGCGAGCGATAGAGCAAGCGACCCGCACTATCGCTTCTTAGATCTGCATTGAGCCAATTTGGCCCCGCTTGCCCCTAGTCGCGGATCCGTGTGCCATAATCGCGTATCGTAATGGCCACCCAAACCACCGTCACACCGCAACCTGATCTCACCGCCATCCGCGAAGCGCACCGGCGAATCGCGCCGCGCATTCACCGCACGCCCATTCTCACTTCTTCCTCGCTTGACGAAATCGCCGGTGCCCAAATCTTCTTTAAGTGCGAAAACCTGCAGAAGACCGGCTCATTCAAGATTCGCGGAGCCACAAACGCCATTTTCTCGCTGAGCGACGATGAGGCCAGGAATGGCATCGTCGCACCCTCCTCAGGGAATCACGCCGCGGCGCTCGCATTCGCCGCTCGGGCCCGAGGCGTTCCGGCCTGGCTGATCATGCCATCGAATTCGTCAGCGGTGAAGAAACGCGCCGTTGAAGCCTATGGCGGCGAAATCATCGAATGCCAACCGAACATCACCTCGCGGGAAGCCACGGCAGCCGATGTGATGAGGCGCACTGGCGCGCATCTTGTTCATCCTTACAACGACGCGCGCGTCATCGCGGGTCAAGGTACTGCCGCGCTCGAGCTTCTCGAAGACGTCCCGGACCTCGACGTCATCATCACGCCTCTCAGCGGCGGTGGTCTTCTCAGCGGCACCGCCATCTCAGCAAAGAGCCTGAGACCGAGAATTCGCGTGATCGGCGGCGAGCCGAAAAATGCAGATGATGCCTATCGTTCTCTCGCATCCGGCAGGATCGAGGAGGCCGCGCAGTCCGAAACGATTGCCGACGGCCTGCGCGCCACCCTCTGCCCGCTTACATTCTCAATTCTACGCGAGCGTTTGGACGAAGTTTCGCTCGTCGCCGAAGACGAAATTGTTTCCACTATGCTGCTGCTCTGGGAGCGCGCGAAAATCATCGTCGAACCGTCCGGCGCAGTTGCAGCAGCCCCTGTTCTGTCCCGCCGCATCGGCGCCGAGGGCAAAAAGGTGGGGGTAATCCTCTCCGGCGGAAACGTCGACCTTCACCATCTACCTTGGACCAAATAGCCTTTCGAGATTGTTGGCCCCAGTTTGAGTTTTTGGATTTGCCTTTCTGTTTCTCCCCGGTTTTTCTCTGCGCCCCGTCGACTCCGCGGCCAATTCGGCGTTGTCGTTTCACGGCGCAATCGTCGCAAGCAAATCCTTCGCTTCCACGCTTTGCCCCGGAGTCACCAGCAGCTTTGTCACGCGCCCATCCATGGTCGCCGCGATATTGGACTGCATTTTCATCGCCTCAAGCGTCATCAACTTTGTACCGCGCTTCACCGCTTGATTCACCTGCACCGCGATGCTGCTGATCAAGCCGGCCGTCGGCGCCCCAATCTGTCCCGCCTCCGCCGGATCAGCCTTCGGATGTGTCCGCTCGACCACTCGCAGGGAATGATCGCGCACATTCACTTCTCGCGGCTGCCCGTTCAACTCGAAAAATAGCGTCCGTGTCCCGTCCGGGTGCGGATCACTCGCCGTAAGAAACTTGATGATCAGCGTTTTTCCAGCCTCGATCTCCACGGTAATTTCTTCGCCCGATTTCAGGCCGTAAAAAAAGGCCGGCGTCGGCAGCACGCTCACGCCGCCGTATGCTTCTGTGAATTTGTCGTACTTCCCATACACCTCCGGATACAGCAGGTAGCTCAGCACATCACCCAATGCCACCGGATGTCCCGTTTTCTGCGCGAGCCTCTCTGTTTCAGCCGGGAAATCCACCGCTTCCAGAGTTGCGCTCGCCCTTCCTCTCAACGGTTTCTGCCCACGTAGGACGATCTTCTGCAGCTTCTTGGGCCACCCGTCGGGCGGGACACCTAGCACGCCGGAAAACATCTCGATAACTGAATTGGGAAACGCAATGTCATGATTCACATCGAGCTTCAGCAAGTCACCAGACTCCATTTCCTTCGCCATCAGGAACAGCGTCATGTCCCCGACGACTTTGCTCGATGGCGTGACCTTCACGATGTCGCCAAAAAGTTGATTCACTTCTGCGTACGTTTGTTCCACCTTGCGCCAACGATGACCCAGTCCTATGGCGGCAGCCTGCTCGCGCAGGTTCGTGTACTGCCCGCCGGGGATCTCGTGTTCGTACAGGCGCGCCGATCCCGATTTCGGCCCCGAATCGAATGGCGCGTAGTACGTACGCACAATTTCCCAATAATCCGAGCACTCATTCAGCGCCGCCATATCCAGTTCTGTATCGCGCGGCGTGTTCTGCAAAGCCGCGACCACCGCGTTTAGGTTCGGCTGGCTCGTCCCGCCGCTCATCGACGCCACCGCTGCGTCAGCCACATCCACACCTGCATCCGCAGCCTTCAGAATCGACGCCGCGTTCACGCCACTTGTATCGTGGGTGTGAAAATGCACGGGAATGTCCACCTCTTCTCGCAGCCTGCGCACCAATTCGAACGCCGCGTACGGCCTGCATAGGCCCGCCATATCCTTGATTCCCAGAAAATGCGCGCCGATCTTTTCCAGTTGCTTGGCCAGCGTGACGTAATACTTCAGCGAATATTTCGGCCGGTTCACATCGCAAATATCTCCTGTGTAGCAAATTGCTCCCTCGCATACAGCTCCAGCCTCGAGCACCGCATCGAGCGAAACGCGCATGTTTTCGATCGAATTCAACGAATCGAACACTCGAAAAATATCGATTCCCTGTTTGTAAGATTCCCGCACGAACTCACGAATCAGGTTGTCGGGATATGAGGCGTATCCCACCGCGTTCGCGCCGCGCAGCAGCATCTGAAAACAAATGTTCGGGATGAGCCTCCGCAACTCGTGCAGTCTCTGCCACGGGTCTTCGTGCAGGAACCGGAGCGCCGTATCAAATGTCGCTCCTCCCCACATTTCCAGACTGAACAAATTGTGCAGACGCCGCGCCATCGCTGGAGCCACCGCAATCATGTCGTACGTGCGCACTCGGGTCGCCATCAAGGACTGGTGCGCGTCTCGAAACGTCGTATCCGTGATCAGCAACCGCTTTTGCTTCCGCGTCCACGCCGCGAATTTCTTCGGGCCGAGTTTCCGCAGCAATTGCCGAGTCCCAGCCTGCGGATCGGAACTCGGCGCCGAGGGCACCACGGGCGACTCCAGATTCTTCGGCGCCTCTTTGCCTTTCACCTCAGGATTTCCGCTCAGAATCACGCCGCCCAGATAACTCAGCAGTTTCGTCGCTCGGTCCCGCCTCGCTGGAAACCGGAACAGCTCAGGATGCTCGTCCAGGAATGACGTCGTGACTTCGCCCGAACGAAATCTCCGATGATTCACGACGTTTTCGACGAAGGGAATGTTCGTCTTCACGCCTCGAACACGAAATTCGCGCAGTGCGCGGTCCATTCTCTGGCATCCTTCAGCCAGATTCATGCCCCACGCCGTCACCTTCACTAGCAACGAGTCGTAGTAAGGCGCGATCGTCGCGCCTGCATATGCCGTGCCTCCGTCCAGCCGAATTCCCAGACCGCCAGGCGACCTGTACGTCGAAATCTTTCCGTAATCTGGCGTGAAGTTCTTTTGTGGGTCCTCCGTGGTCACGCGGCATTGCAGCGCTGCGCCATAGAGTGGCACTCTTTCCTGCTTCGGCAGGCCCATCGCCTCCCCGTGAAGGCTGTGCCCCTGTGCGACCAAAATCTGTGCGCGCACGATGTCGATGCCCGTCACCATTTCCGTGACGGTGTGCTCAACTTGAATCCGCGGGTTCACTTCGATGAAGTACCACTTCCGCGCATCCACGTCGTAGAGAAACTCTACTGTCCCAGCGTTCTCATAATTCGCCTTCCGCCCGAGCTCAACCGCCGCGTCACATAATTCGGCGCGAATCGTTGGCTCCAGATTCGCCGCTGGAGCAACTTCCACCACCTTCTGGTGCCGCCGCTGCACCGAACAATCACGCTCATACAAATGCAGCAAATTCCCGTGATGGTCGGCGAGGATCTGCACTTCGATGTGCCGCGCCCGCGGCAAATACTTCTCGATGAAAACCGAGCCGTCGCCGAACGCCGACAGCGCCTCGCCCTGCGCTTCATCCAGCCGCGACGCGAGTTCAGATTCGTCGCGTACCACGCGCATCCCGCGTCCGCCACCGCCCATCGCGGCTTTCACGATTACGGGATACCCGATTCCCTTGGCAATCTTCGCGGCTTCTTCCGCTGACGCGACTGCCTCCTCCGTCCCCGGCAGCACCGGCACTCCCGCGGACGCGGCGAGATTTCGCGCCGCTGTCTTGTCTCCGAGCAGTTCGAGCAGTTCCGCGGGCGGCCCCACAAATAGAATTCCCGCCTTCTTGCAGGCCCGCGCAAACGCTGGATTCTCCGACAGGAATCCGTACCCCGGATGAATCGCGTCCGCGCCCTTTTCCTTTGCGATCCGAACAATCCCGGCGATGTCCAGATACGCCTCGACCGGTCCTTTTCCCTTCCCCACCAGATAAGCCTCGTCTGCTTTGAACCGGTGCAGACTCAGCCGGTCTTCCTTCGAATAGACGCCCACCGTACGCAGACCAAGTTCATTAGCCGCGCGGAAAATGCGTATCGCGATCTCGCTGCGGTTCGCCGCCAGCAGCTTCTGAATGGCTTTTGGTTTGGCCATGTCTGGATGATTGCGTCTGCTTCGACGTGAAACCGAGCATCATTTCACGTCTAAAGAGGGCGGTCGATTACAAATTTCTATGGGGCGCACTCAAATCTGGAATGGACTTAAATCGTGGATAGCTGAGCGGACATAAGACTTGCTTTCTTTGGCTGGTCTTGCTTCCTATCTCCTTGTCGCCTCTTCTTACGGTCTCCAATCCGTCGGCGGAAACGCGATCTTCCAAAAATCCGGGGCAGGCGAATCGAATTCGATCGGAATGTGAAATCCCTCGGGCATTTCTCTCGCTGCTCGAGCCACTTTACAAGCCACCTTCTCTTTCGTATTTCCGTGCTCCAGCACCAGCCGCGTGTCCACCGGCAGATTCCGCGGAACCACCACAATCGCCCCATGATGATTCACGCTTAGCGTCATCACCTCGAGCGTCGATTCCTTGCCCTGCATCGCCAGGTGGATATTCGCGCGAACCCGCAGCATCACTCGCTGCGTTCTCCGCCTCTCATCCGCGATGATGGACTTTCCTGTTTTCCCGGCTGGCGCAAGCCCAGCGGCCAGAGCCGAGCTCGATCCGCTTCCAGCTTTCCCCGGCCCCAGCGCCGATTTCACCGGAGGCCCAAAGGGTCGTGCCGCGGTCGCAATCATCTTCCCGGCCGATTCCTTTTTCACAAGAGGAACTTTCAATGGCTCAATCTTCATGTCCACACCCCGCTTCGACCTGCTTCACCACCTATCTCACAGATCAACACCCCAAAAATCCATCTCCGGCCCCGCCAGCTCAACCCCCAAATCCCAGCCATCGGGCCGCTGCGTCCCCTTCCAAACCACAACACCTGCCGCCGATTTGTGCGTTGCCAGATTTGTGATTCGGACGGCTTGGCGCACGTCGATTTCCTTCGGGCTCACCAATAGACATCCGTAATTGTTCACTACGCGCGTGAATCCCGCCTCGAAGTGTACCGGGCCCGCACGACCGTTCCACTCGATCGTTACCGGCACTCGCGAATTCATCCGCGGCCCGCGCCGCTTGGGTCTTGTGCGAATATCCCGGGGAAGGTCTGTCACAAAGGGCATCCTGGTGCGTGCTCCCCTGTCGCTCGCGCTCTCTGAAGTGCATCGCAGATTACGAGGGCGGTTGGGCTTGAACCGTTCTGCGTGCAAAGAGGATGCTAGGCACGGGTCCGCATCAGGTCAATGGTACGCGGCAACAGGTTCATTCCTGTACATGCGGCCAACGTTGTACAAGCGAAGAAAAAGTGCACTTCCAGCGGGGCACCGCGGGAGCGCGTCATGCGACGCGTTACAGATTAGGATTCGCCTGCGGCAGCCCGGTCCAGAAACCATATCACTGGTCCCGGCGGCTGCACTCTTCCTGCCGGATATTTGCTTTTCTTCCCGTCCGGCTCGGCACGGAGAGCTCCAATGATCTCGCGCTTGTCTTTTCCGGCCACCAGGAAAAATGTATTTCGCCCCGCATTCAACACGGCCAGAGTCACCGTGATTCGCGGCACGAACGGCGGCGTGGCCGACATTTTCACCGGCAACACCCATCTTTGATTGTCTTCAAGCACCGGTGAACCTGGGAACAACGACGCGGTGTGACCGTCGGGCCCAATTCCTTGTAGCTGCAAATCAAACTCTGCCGTTGCGCCAAAGAAATCGTGGAGCTCCTCCTCATACGTTTGCGCGGACTTTTCCGGCGGTCCCGGCAGCGTCGGTATGGGGTGGACGTTCGCCGGCGGAATGGGCACCTTTGAAATCAGCGTTTCGCGCGCCATCCGAAAATTGCTCTGCGGATCGTCGTGCGCAACATACCGCTCGTCGCCCCAGAAAAGATGGACGCGATCCCAGGGCGTCTTGTCGCGATACGGATTCGCCGCCCATAGCTCGTACATCTTCTCCGGCGTGTGCCCGCCGGAGAGCGCAATCGCGAAGCGCCCGCGTTTCGCGACTGCCTCCTGAACGATGGCCATGGCGCGATCCATCGCCGCGTGGCTTATCGCCTCAATATCCGGCAACACTTCCATGTTCATGAGCATAAGCGGTTCTCGCGATCGCAGAATGTAGTGCGCCTGCCCGGCCCGATTATTTTGACCGGGATTGGCCGAACTGCACACGAAAAAATCCGGGCCGATACGCGGCGGGCTGTCGAGTTGTGATTTAGTGAAACCCGGAAATTGGGCGATTGGAACGGCGCCGGGCGCTTTGTTTTCAGTGAGTTGAATCATCTTCTAATTCCTGGATTGGGCGAATAGAGGCTTTTTTAGGCGGGGTTTGTAAGTACAAACCCTGAAACCCGCCGCCCGGCGATTCGCTTTGCTGCACGTAATGGATTTCTTTGACTGGTTTCGACCTGAGTCTTCGCCCTTCGTCATTGATTTGGGCATAGGTGCGAACGGCGCTGATGATGGAGCTGGGCGTCGCCTTCACGAAGAGATCTTCGGACTGTTCGAGGAGGGGGTGGAGGGCATAGGCGATTAACCGGAAACGCTGTTCCTGGAGGCCGGTGGCGAGGGCATGACGGCAGATGGAGGAGTGGTCGAAGATGCCGAAGTCGCGGGCGATGGCGGCGGTGCTGCGCCAGCGGAGGTAGTCGCGTTCGATGTCGTCGCGGCGAGGGTGGCGGCAGATGGTGCACTTGCGGCGGTGCCGGTCGGGGTCTGGCGGGTTGTATCGGTTCGGGACGCGGTTGGTGTTTGCGCCCCGGCGGCGCGTGTTGACGGGCTGTGCCCCGGGATGGTCTTTGAGGAAGTTAGCGAGGGTTTCGAAGTGTGATCTGGCCATGTCGTTGGTCTTATGTCCTTTGTTCTTCGTCGATTTTACACGGATGTATTTTACCATAAGATTAAGTACTTGTCGAGTACCAGAAATGGGGCTGGTACGCGGTTGCGGAATATACGGAGGAGTACGACGTAGAACTGCGCAGGACAAATGTCTCTGTTTAAATTAGGGACATCTGTACCTGCAAGGTAGATCCGCGGATTGAAAGGCGAAGACCCAAGGTCCAGAGGCCGGACCATGGGGCACCCTGTCCTGTGGAGTTGTGGGCCTGGGAAACGGACCGCTCGGTGGCTTGCGGTTAAGCATGCGGCAGCGGTGGGAATGAAACCCTGGGGCACAGGGTATTTACGACTGATGCACTTCTAGCCAGTGAAGCAAGCACGCGGCTAGCTTTTGAGCCGCCGCTGGCTTGCGGGTGAAGAATAAGCTCGGGTCGACGAGCTCAAGCTCCATCAGCAAGCAATGCTCAGGCGTAGGGAGTAAATCCACTCGCGCGAAGGGCGACTCTAGCGCGTCGGCAGCCTTCAGAACGCTTGTTGCAAAAGCGATTTCCGCCGGTGGGGGGTGGTGGTCGAAATCCGCTGTATCGGGAGTGTCGCCGCGATTGAAAGCCACTCTGCGAACGGCGTGCGTGAATTGGCCCTCTATAAAAACCAAGGAGCGCTCGGATAGAGTCTCTACCGCGGGCTCATAACGTTGCAGGAGCGCGCCCATGGGCCTCAAGATCTGTAAATGATGGTTGAGTTCGGAGATCTGAGTGGATACCTCAAACCGGCGCACGTTATGAGAGTTCGCGCCGATGGCGGGCTTGGCGACGGCGATCTGCCAAGGGATGTCTCGTGTCTCGAGCCGCGCCGTAAAATTTGGCGAAAGGTAGATGGATGGGATGCTCGCGATTCCGCGAGCTTGCAAGTCGATCAGATAGTGCTTATCGAAGTTCCACCGGATGATGCTGGGCAGGTTGCAGACTGCGGTAAGGCTCGAGACCTGGCTCACCCACCGAATGAATTCTTGGGGCCGCAGATGCGAGTCCCAAGCGGAGCGCAGCACCGCCAGGCGTGTGCCTGACCAATCGAATTGGGGCGCGCTCCAGCTCGCGACTGCCACCGATAAATCGAGTGCCTCCAGCGCGCCACGTAAAATTCGATCGCTTGGAGAGAGGTCTAAGCGGCTATCACACGTCACTAAGGTAATGTCGGTAGGTTCGTTAGGCATTGATGGCCTTGTTGGTTATATGTTGCCCATCCGTTCGACCGGAACCCAATGATTGTTAGGCGCGGGGATAAGTGATTGTCGAGTGCCAAAATGGAGCTGGTAGCGGTTGCGGGAGATACGGAGGAGTACTGCGTAGAACTGCGAGGACAAATGTCACAGTTCGAGACAGGGACATCTGTACCTACAAGGCAGATCCGCGGATTGAAAGGCGAAGACCCAAGGTCCAGAAGCCGGACCATGGGGCACCCGGCAACGCACGAGATCAAAAAAGGGCGATTTTGGGGGGCTTGCGCCAGAAGGGCGGACCGCCTCGCCACGGCGAAGGCGCGGCAGGCGCGAAAAAACGTGAGACTTCTTCATGCCAGGGTTTGAGCAAACAAACCCTGGAACCCGGGGTTGCGCCGGGCTGGGCCGCGTCTTATGCCTTAGCTTCCCGATGGCCTCGGGAGCTCCGGCCTTCCACCCTCAGGGTCGGAAATCCGCACCCTTTGTCCCGAGGGATCGGGACGGCAAAGGGCTGCGGCACCCGCGTTTCGTTTCTCGGCGTGATTGTTGGTGTTGTGTGGGTGTTGTAGCATCGAGCGGTGAACTCGAAGGGTGCGCCACCCGCCAGCATCCAGCCGCGAACTCGAAGGGTACGCCACCCGCCCTTTGGTGGACACACGTACGATTATTCGAGCATCATTAGCTCCTCGAAAATCATGGAGTGCCACCCGTGAGCAGCCAGAAAATCGACAAGTGCCCGCTATGCGATCAGCCTGCGGATTTTCAAGTCGGTACACGGTTTGAAGAGGGAATCGTCGAAAGTGGATACGGCGGCAATTGTGAGCGCTGCGGCCACGTTCGCGTGATCCAGTCCGTTGTTACGAAATTCAAGCAATCTAAAAAGCTCCACATTCTGTCGGCATTCTTTCGAAGATATCCCAACCATCAACCGCCTCTCGTAACGGCGGAAAACGTCGGCGAATTACTTGGCGGTACGCACATGCTGCGAACGGTGCCAGAGAAAATGAATGCTCTGCTGGAGCTTTTGGTCGACACAGAGGAGCAACCGGGCACGCCGCTTTCGTTCAGGTCGAACAGAGACTACCCTCTGATTTTCGCGGCGAATGAAGGTGAAGCGAGCTACTTGTTAGACCAGCTTGCGCGCTACGGACACCTCGCGTCAGTGGGGCCAGGTGTACGATATCAGCTAACCGCGTCAGGATACGAGCGCGCGGAGCAACTCGAGGCGGAATCGTACAAGTCCACTCGCAACGCCTTCGTTGCGATGTGGTTCGATAAATCGCGGGAGTCTATTTACAAAGAGGCTATCGAACCGGCTATCCGCGAAGCGGGGTATCAGGCGATTCGCATCGACCTGACCGAGCACGTGCGAAAAATCGACGATGAGATAGTCTCGAACCTGAGGCAGAGTCGGTTCTTGGTAGCCGACTTCACCGGACAACGTGGCGGCGTGTATTACGAAGCCGGATTCATGCACGGATTAGGACGAAACGTATTCTGGATGGTTGAGAAGCGAGAGCTAGAGAATGTCCATTTCGACGTTCGGCAGTACAACTTCATAGATTACGAATCGCCCGCAGAAGCGAAGCGGCGGCTCTACTACAGAATCATGGCGGTGGAAGGAAAGGGACCAGGGGGCGCCGATGGTCAATGACGTCAATGCCTGGTTGGCGCGGGCTGAACAAGTGCTGTCGGAGCCGTCCTACAGTGGGGGAGTGCTGCCGTTCTCAATCTCTCTCTTGAGCGCAATTTACGGTCCTGAAAGCGCCCAGATGAAGGCTCACAAGGAGAGGCTTGCTGAGATCGGCGAGGCTGCTGCCAATGCTAAGAATGCCCTCAACACACAGCAAGGTTATTCGCTTGGTGTGATCAAGAATACGGTAGCCGAGATTCAAGCCGGGTTGATTACCAGCTTGCGAGCCCAAGTCGCTGGTGAAGTGTTTGCGGACCTTGTCGGCTTAGGCGAGCAAATTCTGGAAGACAAATCTGATTCTGCGAAGAACGTTTCTGCCGTCCTTATCGCAGCTGCCTTTGAGGATTTGATACGAAGGATGGGAACCGAAATGGCGGGAGTTATAGGGAGGCCGAAATTAGAGGAAGTGATTACGGCCCTTAAAAATGCCGGCATTCTCAAAGGCGGCGAGGTCGGTATAGCGATTAGTTATCTAAAGTTTCGCAACGACAGTCTACATGCGGACTGGGGTAACGTCGACAGACCGCAAATACAATCTTGTATCGCCTTCGTCCAGGGGCTACTTCAAAAGCACTTCAGTTAGCAGCAAGATTGATTGAGGTTGCTTCAAGTGTTGGGGGTTATAAGGAAAAATGACATAATCCTCGCGCTATGACCTTCCCAAAAGACAATCTCCGCCTGCACCTGACGTTCTACGACGAACTTAGAAACGTGCACGTGATGGGTTCAGTTAGTAGGATGGGCTCTAACATCTGCAACATGGGATCCGCCCACGGAGGGGAGGCACTTCAGGATTTGCTTGAAAAGGTGGGTATCGACCATTTTTTATCTTGGTCTGGTGACATCTTTCCGGGTCCGATTCAGATCACTGCTTACCGGATGAATCCGAAGGCGATTGTTGAAACTGTCGAAAAGAACTTTCGTAGGGAGGACCAGATTCAAGAGAAAATTCTTAGCGGCGTTAAACTAACCGAGGAAGAGCGTTCCTTTGAAGCTCCTCTAACCCTTTGGGTCTGTTCCAGTTTGGTAGAGGCTGAAGAGGGGCTGAGGCGAGTGGCTGAATGGTTCAAGGCGGCGGCGTTGGCTAAAAGCGCTACGGCCGCCTCCTCTTAGCGGCTCTCCTCAGGGGCGGGTGGGCCACCTTTCGCGTCGCATTTCCTGAGCCATGCCCCGTGACTGCGCCAAGCCATCCACGCAACACATACAATCAGTCCGAGCGGTGCAAAACTCACAATCCCACGGGTACTTAGTGCGTGGTTTCGAGTTCGGGGTCCATTGCCATGGGTGATGAATTGGCGGAAGCGGGCTGCTGCTGAATGGCTGAAGGATCGGGACTCTGCTCAAGGAAATCACCGAGCTGCAAGCGAAGATTGCCCGGGTTCGTGGCGTAGGAAAGGCCGGTATTGACGTCGAGAACGTTCGACCTAATCAGCTTTTCGATCTCGTCATCGAAGCACTGCATGCCTTCGGTGGATCCGTCGCGCATTGCGTCGAGGAGCGACTTGCCTTCGCTTTCACCGCGTTCGACGTATTCACGCGTGCGGATGGTTGATTTGAGAATCTCGAAAGCGGCGACACGCCCGCGGCCGTCTTTTCGCGGAATCAGCCTTTGAGATATGACGAAGCGAAAGGCTTTGCCGAGCCGGTTGCGAATGGCGTTCTGCTCGCCCAGGGCAAAAACGCCGATGACGCGCTCGATGGTTTTGGAAGCGTCGATGGTGTGCAGAGTGGAGAACACGAGGTGACCGGTTTCGGCCGCTTCGAGGGCCACCTCAATTGTTTCCTTATCGCGCATTTCGCCGACGAGGATCACCTTGGGCGCCTGCCGCAAGGCTGCGCGCAGCGCGAGAGCAAAACTGGGAGCATCCGAATGCAGCTCGCGCTGATGAATGGTGGCCTTCCTGTGCGGATGCAGAAACTCGATGGGATCTTCGATGGTGATGATGTGAATGGCCTTTTCGTCGTTGATTTTGTCGATGATCGCCGCAAGAGTGGACGATTTTCCGCTTCCCGTGGGGCCGGTGACGAGAACGATTCCGTTATGCAATTCGCAGGTTTCGCCCAGCTGATGCGGCAGATTTAGGGCCTTGAAATCCGGCACCTTGCTGGGAACCACGCGCATGACGACCGCGTAACTGCCCCTCTGCGTGAAGATGTTTACGCGGAATCGCGAAACCTGCGGCAGGCTGTAAGAAATGTCGCAGGAGCCCTGCTCCTTGAGCTTGGTCATGGCCTGCGCGTTCTGGCCGATGAGGTCGGCGGCAATGCGAGCCGTGTCGGCAGGTTTCAGAACGCCAACGCCGCGAATGTTGAGCTGCAGGAGCTGGCCCTTGGTCTCAACCTGCGGGGCGCGTCCGGGCGAGAAGATCAAGTCGCTCGTATCTTTACTGGCCTGCAACATGGTGGCAATCACCGTGGGTGTGGGTACGGTGGCGATTGGCTCAGCGGGTTTTGTCGAGGGGGCGTTTGGGTCCACGGGATGCTCCTGGTAATCTGCGGTGCGTTCTGGGACAGCTTACGGACCGGCAACAACCAGAGCTATACTTATTGTCTGCGGCTATGTCTTACGAGGCAATATCCATGCGTAGCACGAGGCGCGAGGATTGGCTGGTGACGACGCTACCTTGGCGCGGGGTAGGATTCTGTCGCCGCGACGGGGCTTACGCGGCGGAGGAGTTGAAGGCGCCGGATTCGATTTCGCGAAGGATGGCGCGCAGAGTGGCGGCCAATTCTTCGCGGCTGACGTGGCTTTTGCGGAATTGCAGGCGCACGTGAAAGGCCTCATCCGGCGATTTGTAATCGAAGACAAAGGGCTGCGGCCGCGGGGTGATGCTGGTTTCCTCATGACGCGCCTTGCGCGCCTCATCGCGAGTCATGCCGCCCTGCGCGATGCGACCGACCATTTCGTGCATCTTCTTTTCGCTGGGCTGGCGGGCAACCTGGAGCAGCAGGGATTTCGTAACGATTCCCTTCTCGATGCAGGCCTTGCGGACGTCGTCCGGAATCAGCCGCAATGACATCGTCTCGGTCACCGAAGAGCGCGCGCGGCCGATTTTTCGCGCAATGTCGTCGTGCGTGTAATCGAAGTGGTCGGCCAGGCGCTGCAGGCCGTCAGCCTCTTCGAACGCCGTCAAGTCTTTGCGTTGCAAATTCTCGATGAGCGCCAGCTCGAGGGTTTCCGCATCGTCGGCAATCTTTTCGATGCAGGGCAGCTCGTGGAGTCCCGCCGACTTCGAGGCGTGATACCGCCGCTCGCCCGAGATAATGTAGTAGGTGTCTTCGCGCGGGATGTAGCGCACCAGCAGCGGCTCCAGAACTCCCTTTTGGCGAATCGAATCCGCCAATTCCCGCACGTCGCCGATATTTTTCCGGGGCTGATCCGGATTCGGCCGAATCTTGTCGATCGGGATCATGCGGCCAACCGACGCGCCGCTGAAACTTGTCAGCGTTTCGACATAATGGGCGTCATGCCGCATCTTGAGAGTGACGGGCAACCCGATCCTCTTGGACACGTTGTATTACCTCCTGAGCGAGCCTCTTATATTCTTCGGCGCCGGAAGATTTCGGCGCGTATGAAAAAATCGTTTCCTTGTAGGCTGGGCTTTCTTCCAGCCGCACATTTTTGCTGATGCGCGTCCGGAAGAGCGCGTCGCCAAAGGTGGCGCGTATCTGCTCGTGCGTGTCGCGCGAAATATTCGTGCGCTTGTCGAACAGCGTAATCACCACGCCAAGCACCTTCAAATCCGGATTCGGGCGCGACCGGATTCGCCCGTAGGTCTCGAGCAAATCGTCGGTGCCCTCAATCGCGAAATACGCCGCCTGAATGGGCACCAACAAATGCGTGGACGCGACAAGCGCGTTCACGGTGAGGATTCCCAGCGCCGGAGGCGTATCCATCACGATGAATTCGAAATCCTTCGCGATGGGCGCGAGCGCGTCCTTCAATTTGAAAGGCGCATCGAACTGCCCCGCAAGCTGCTGCTCCAGCCGCGCCAATGCCAGGCGCGCCGGAGCAACAAACAGGAATTCGTCCTTCGTGGGGCGGATGACTTTGGCCATCTCTGCCGGATGCTCGGAAAAAATGTCGAACATCGTCGTCTGAATTTCGGCGGGATCAAAAAAGGCGATGGTAGCGTTCGACTGCGGATCGAGATCGATGAGGAGGGTCTTTTTCTTTTTGAGGGCGATGGCGGCAGCCAGGTTGATGGAGGTTGTAGTCTTGCCCACGCCTCCCTTTTGATTGGCAACCGACAGAATGCAGGTCAATCCTCGGCCCTCGCTCCCCTCACCGGCAACCGCAGGCCTATATGTGGCCCTCTACCGCGCCCGGGCCACTACAAGTAGGCACACTCTACCCATTTCCCGTATCCCAGCGCAAGCGAAAAAAGTCACCCCAGGCCTGTACAATTCCTCGGGACCACGACCGACGATAGCCATGACTTTGAATGCCCGTCCAGCCGAGGTTGCCGACATCGACTCGATCGTCCGGGTCATCAATGCCGCCTTCAGCGTGGAGCGCTTTTTCGTCGATCGCGACCGCACCGACGCCGGGAAAATCGCTGCACTGCTGAAATCTGGCCTTTTCCTCGTTGCTGAAGAGGCTGGCCAAATAATCGCGTGCATTTACGTAGAACTGCGCGGCGAACGCGCTTACTTTGGCCTTCTTGCGGTCGATCCCGCGGCCCAAAAGAAAGGAATCGGCAAAGCAATGATTGGCGCCGTCGAAGATTACGCTCGCGCGGCTGGCTGCGGCTTCATGGATATGCGCATCGTGAACCTGCGGGCGGAGTTGCCGCCTTTCTATCATCGCCTTGGCTACGTCGCCACCAGCACCGAACCGTTCAAGGCCGACATCGAGCCAAGACTCCCCTGCCATTTCATCAACATGTCGAAACCACTTCGCTGACGAAATTTTTCGCCTACTCAATCGGCCTCTGCTCTGGCGGCAATCCTGCTGTCACCAACGCCTGCACGCGCTCCAGCAGCTCCCCGCGCCGCTCCAGATTGTAGCCGGCCGCACTCACTGCCGGCCCGAAACGAATCACAATATCGCCGCCGCGAATTTTCCAGGCGCCCTTCGGCATTACTTTTTGCGCCCCAGCAATCGAAACGGGCACGACCGGCGCGCCCGCCTGAATCGCCATCAGAAAAGTTCCCTTTTTAAAAGGACGCAGCCTCCCATCCGGGCTGCGCGTCCCCTCCGGATACGCCGCGAGCGATCTTCCCTTCTTCAGCTTTTCTACGGCAACATCCACGCTCGCCGCCGCCGCTTCCCGGTCTGCCCGATCCACTTCGACAAAATCCGCCATGCGCATCGCCGGCCCCAAAAACGGGATCCGAAACAGCTCCTTCTTCACCAGGATTCCCACGCGCCTCGGTATGGCCGGGATGAACGCCAACGGATCAATCGTGGAAATATGATTCGCCGCAAAAATGCACGTCGCAGCCGGAATATTCTCCACGCCTTCAACGCGCACGCGCACGCCAGTCAGCTTCAAGCCCAAACGCACCACGCGCATCGCCATGTTGTACATTGCGTCCGGCTTTCCTGTGGCAAGGCTCCACAGGATGAACCACGGCAGGACCAAAACCAGCGCCACACCAAGGTAAATAAAGAGAAAAAGCGAACGAATCATTGGGAAGGAATTTCAGCGTTCGATCTCGCGGATCTCGGCGCTGGGAACATTAGTTCGTCGTGCCATGCAAAAGGCCTTCGCGGATGCGCCGCTGCTTGTCGCTCGGATTCCCTATTTCGTTGATCGAATAATGCGTCACATCACGTGAGCCCAAGACATAGGATATATCTATTTCTTGACCGTCTCGGCTCAGGTGCAATTTGACGGTGTCCCCGGGACGCATGTCGCGCCAAAAAGCGCGGCGCCCGCGCGGAGGCTCCTGCCCATTCACCAGCACGATCACGTCGCCTACCTGCAAGCCCGCAGCTTCCGCCGGCCCTCCCTCTTCAACGTATCCGACCGGAATTCCAACGCCGGCTCCTCGCCCAGGCATGAACCCTGCGTCGGCCCCGCTCGCCGTATCGGTTTTCAATTCCAGGCCAGCGGCGTCGAGAAATTTTCCGAATGGAATTTCGTCCACTCCCGCGACGTATCGGCGGAAGAATTCCTGGAAGCTCGCGCCGGAGACTTCCTCCGCCGCCGCGCGCACCCCTTCACTGTCAGGGTAGAACTTGTGCTGCTTCGCATACTCATTCATCAGCCGCATCACGTCGTCGAGCGATTTGTGATTGTCCGTGGCGTCGCGAATGGCCAGATCGAGCATCGCGCCGATAAGCTGCCCTTTGTTGTAGTACGAAACGCTGCGGTCGGGAAGATTGTACGCCTCATATTTCTCCAGCCACGCGTCGAGGCTTGATTCTTCGGCGCTTTGCCACTTATGGGCGGGACGCGATTCCAATTCCGTCATCTGCTGTGCCAAATCAGAGTAAAACTGCTCCTTGGACCACAAGCCGGTACGCTCCAGCGTGTACGCGCTGTACGCGCTCGTCACGCCTTCGGCGAACCACAGCGCCCTGGTGTACTGTTCCTTGGTATAGTCTACCGGCTCGAGCGTTTGCGGCCGGATGCGCTTCACGTTCCACGCATGAAAGAACTCGTGCGCGGCAACCGCCACAGCACCTTCCGTCGTTCCCGAGCTGATGGCCGTCGAGTTCGCGTGCTCCATCCCGCCTCCGCCTGCCTGCGAAAAAGGCCCGATATGAAAGAAAAATGTGTACTCCGCAAACGGCGGGCCACCCATCAATTGCAGCTCGCAGCCGGTGATCCGGCGGAGACCGTCTTCCAGCCGCTCACGGTTCCAATCCTTGGAGTCCACGACGACGCGAAAATGCGCGCCGCCATTGTTGAATTCGAATTCGTCGAAGGTCCCCGCCTCCACGGGCGCATCCACGAGCGCGTCATAGCTTGGCGCGACGAAAGAATTCGCGTCCGCGCCGGCGGCGAGCTCCGTCATCGCTTTCCAGCCCGCGGGAACATTCGTGAATTGGACCTCTACGTCCTCGCTTCGGCGATCCGGCAAATACGTCAGAATTTCAGCGAGATTCATAAACGCGTGATGTTCGTTCAATTGCGAATTGAACGGCCCCGGATCGTCCCACTGAATCGAATAATTTACGGTGGCGCTCAGTGGAGCTGCCGCGGTGCCGCTGGCAGGCGCCGATACGCGCCACGTATTTTTGTCAACCGCGGAAACCTTCAGCGCTACCGCCTCTTTTGCCGCGGCATTCGCGCGAAGGCCGTCCACGCGATAGCTGAAATCCCGAATCTGATAAAGTGCGTTCCACGCCGGCAACGCCACCGTGATGTCCGGTTGATTCGGGCGCGCCTCCACAGTCATGCTCACGTGAAACCGGTGCTGGTTCGGCGATGCCAAAGAAACGGTATATCGGACCTTCGCGCAAACCGATGGCACCGCAAGCAATACCGAGCCCATGATAAGCACCGCGCCTTTCGCTCCTGCCTGGGCGCCGCGCGTATACTTTTGCCTCAGCCGTGAAAGCATCATTTAGAGACACTCACCTGTTTTAGTTTTTCCAGCAACTTCGCACACAGCCCGTCAAAACTCCCATTCGACATTACCAGCACCAGATCGCCTGGCCGCACCCGCTCTGCCAAATATTCCGGGATTTCCCCTGAGGTATCAAACGCCTGCGCCTCGCGCCCTCGCTTCACCAGCGCCTCGACTACCGCACTGGGCGAAAACCGGTCCTCATCCGCCAGTTGCCGCGGCCGGTTCACAGGCCCAATCACCACGCCATCCGCACCCGAGAGCGCCTCAGGCAACACATCCTGAAAGAATTTTCGGCGCATCGTGTTCGACCGCGGCTCAATTGCCGCCCAGATTTTCCGCCCGGGCCATCGCGTTCGCGCAGCTTCTAAGGTCAAACGAATTGCTGTGGGGTGATGCGCGAAATCCTCCACAATGATCACACCATTCGCGTCGCCCTTGATTTCCATGCGCCGCCGCACGCTTTGAAATGTCGCGAGCGCTCGCTCAATCGCGTCACGCTCCACGCCGCGCCCGTATGCCAGCGCCGCGGCAGCCAGCGCATCCAGCACGTTGTGCTTTCCCGCTAACGCCATGCGAATCTGCGTCACTTCCCTGCCTCGGTAGGCCACGCGAAACTCGGTTGCCTCGTCGCGCCATGAAATATCGCCTGCGCACCAGTCGCACTCTGGCGTCAGCCCAAAAGTCTCGACCGGCGCAAAGGCCTGCGCCGTCACGTCTTTCAATTCCGCCGATTCGCCCCAAATCAAAATTCGCCCGCGCCGCGGAACCAGGTTCACCAATCGGCGAAATTGCCGCGCGATGGACTCAAGGTCGGGATAAATATCCGCGTGATCGAATTCGAGCGACGTCAAAATCAGTTCATCTGGATGGTAGTGCAGAAATTTCGGCGCCTTGTCGAAGAATGCGGTGTCGTACTCATCGCCCTCGATGACGAATTCTTCACCGCCGCCGAGCCCGTAACTCCGCTCGCCAAAATTCGGCACCACGCCGCCAACCAGAAAATCCGGCCTGCGCCCCGCCGCATGAAAAATCCAAGCCAGCATCGCCGTTGTCGTCGTTTTACCGTGCGTGCCGGCCACCACAATTGACGTGTGCCCCGGAATGAAATATTGCTCAAGCAGTTGCGGCATTGAGGAGTACGGAATTTTCTGGTCGAGGATGTACTCCAGCTCCGCATTCCCACGCGAAATCGCGTTTCCAATCACCGCAAGATCCGGCGCGGGCTTCAGATTTTCTTCGCGATAACCTTCATTCCATGGAATGCCCAGCGAATCGAGCAGCGTCGATGCCGGAGGATAGACTCCCGTATCTGAGCCGGTGACGTCAAAGCCCCGCTCCTTCAACATTCCCGCTACCGGCGCCATCGCCGCGCCCGCGATCCCCAGCAGGTGAATGTGATCCGCTTTCGGCTTATTCAAACTCGCACTCACTCTTCGCTCCCCGCAAACTCCTCGCCCAGCCGAACCAATCCCTCACACCACCGCCGGCTCGAGCACATCCAGCCACGTACCGCTCGCCGCGGCTCGCAGCTGCGCGCGCACGCCCAGCGGCAGCGTCAACATCGCGCGCTTCGTATGTCCAATCGCTGCGCCAAACACAATCGGCACCTTCAACGCCGCTAGCACGCGCCGCGCAACATCGCTCACCGTCTCGCTTCCCGCCGCGCCTTCGCATCGCGGAAAATCTCCCATCACAATCCCCCGCACGCCATCAAACTTCCCTGCCTGCTTCAGATGCACCAGCGCGCGATCCACCTGATACGGCTTCATATCGCAATCTTCGAGCAACAAAATCGCATCGTGCGTATCCAGCTCCCACGGCGTCCCCAGCGTCGTCTCAATCAACGTCAGACAGCCTCCCAACACGACACCTTCCGCCTGACCCTCGGCGATGGCTTCCCCGCGCAAATCGATTCGCCATCCTTGCCTCGTCTCCGTCATGGCCCGATGAAACGACCCGCTATCGTACCCATCCGCCACATCCGCCCCGCCGCCAAACCCGTGCACCGCCATCGGCCCATAAAAACTCACCCAACCAAATTTCTGCCACAGGTAAATCTGCAACGACGTTACGTCGCTGTACCCCAGTAAAATCCTCGACGTCGATGCGCTCGGCCCGCCTGCGGCCGCGAATTCCTCAACCACGTAATTTGTCCCGTAACCACCGCGCGAGCAGAAAATCGCATGCGTCCCCTTCTCCGCCAATGCCGCCCGCAGCGCCGCGGCCCGGCTCTCCGCCGTCCCCGCGAAGAATCCGTCCCGCGCGAACACCTGCTCCCGGTCCAGCTTCGGCTCGTACCCCAGCCTTACCAGTTCGGCGCACCCCACCTCCACGCGTGCTTCTTCCACAGGGCTCGCCAACGACAGAATCCGAATGGCATCACCGGAACGCAATGCAGGAGGTTTGAGAGACGCGCGCATCGGGCGAATCGAGAATAGGAACTCTTTGCCGCGAACACAAGTTCGCACTCGCGCGCTGCGAGTTGAAAGTAAACCTGCGCAACACCGTCGCGATGCTGTGCAGCCGAGGTCAGTGCTGCGCCGTGGGCATCACCGTGAGGAAAACATCTCCGACTCCGCTTGCAGGCGCCGCCAAATTCGTCGCGTCCGAAACAAACGCAATCACCCGCCCGTCCGCAGTAATCGCAACTTGAGGCAAGGTCGCATCATTACCCAACAATCCCAGGGAGGTCGCCGAAATAATGTTCGTACGCGGGAAGCAACTCGAACCGTCCGCTCCAAAGCACGTATCCCTTACAAACACTTGCTGAGTCGGATCTTGCGGCACGTTTAAGACAGCAGCGAAACTGATGTAGCGCCCCGAAGTCGTAATCGAAGGTACGAAGGTCTCGTAAACGTTGTCGCTGAGGGGCGCATCGATGGGAACAGCGGCGGTGGATGGCACGCACGTCTTTGACGCCGACTGCCCGAGGCAAGTGTCGCGAAGAAAAACCTGCCCGTATCGATAGGCAGTCGAATCGGG